>ERZ795053.1812-NODE-1812-length-26579-cov-7.969085_pt1 | contig 26579 bp, 21 predicted proteins | sample MGYA00375137_ERZ795053 | MGnify/ENA primary metagenome ERZ795053 (study PRJEB30182, sample SAMN05720284) | activated sludge metagenome | isolation source: Anaerobic digester | place: Hong Kong | collected 2014-12-17 ...
ATCCTAAATTATAGTCAAGCAGTAATTAACGAGGTCTTTGAAAAATTCAATGTAAGATTAATGCCCGAAGTCAACATATACCCAAATATTGAAAACTAATATAAATATGATAAAAACATATTTTTCAACTTTTTCAACCAGCACATTTAAAATTGAGCGAGAAAAATAAAAATAAATCAACTAAAAAATGGTTGGTTTCTCGTATGAAAACCTCAGGTAGTAAAAGAGAAAGGATTGAATCATTAAACTATGGTGATACACGAAACTCCAAAACAAAAATGAATTTTGAGAATCTACCAACTTTTGAGTCGATGTCCAATAGTTCCCATTTTTATAATGGCAAAATTAATACTGATCTATTAAAACGATTTTTACGGACTCGAATAGGTCAAAATTGGAACGATGTATTTTCAGAAATAAATGAAAGAATACCTACTAAATTAAAAAAATATTTAAATTGTGCTTATTGGTATGTTGCAGATAAAGTTGAAATTCGTGATGGTCAAATGTGGAACCTAAGAAATAATTCTAACATTCCAACTAAACGTGAAGATCTCTTCTCTCACTGGTCAAGAAATTATCGATATATCGAATTTTATGTGGATCCTGTCTCAAATGTTCTTCTCAAGATTAACGACTTCCAATCAACTAAAATAACCAAAAATATGAGTAAAGAAGAACTCCGAAAATTTAGAGAGATAGAAAAAAAGAAAAAATCAGATAAGTGTCGATCCAATAAATCAAAATCTAGTGAAATAAAAAATCAAAATGATGAGAATGACGACAGAGAGTGAACCAAATCTAATCAAGATAAAAATTGAGTCAGATAAATTATCTGATTGAGAAAGTATCGAAATGATAGAAATAATAATTAGAAGTGCGAAAAAAAATGATGCCAATTCAATAACTCGACTTTCACACCAATTAGGCTATGAAACATTAGAAGAAACTCTTCAAAATCGACTCATTAATATAATTGAGAATAGAGACAATTGCGTTTATGTCGCATGCATCAATGAAAATATCGTTGGATGGATTCATGGATTTTATTCGATGAGAGTGGAATCTGAATTTTTTGTAGAAATAGGAGGATTGGTAATAGAAAAAAGATTTAGAAAGATCGGAATTGGGAAAAAATTAGTTGAGAAGGTAACGGAATGGGCTGAATTAAAAAACTGTAGAAAGGTTAGAGTAAGATGTAATTTACTTAGGACAGAAAGTCATGAATTTTACCAAAAAATAGGATTTGAAATGAACAAAATACAGAAAATATTTGACAAAAAACTAAGTTACTAACAGTCTACTGAAAAAAAGTACTGTTAATTAAAAAACTAATTACTCTTCGTGACCTCCGAATATTCATAAATTAATCTTTAGCGAAATCAAAAATTAAAAATTTCTTCCATAAAAATTATCTAAAATTAAAAATGATTATATATTTGCACTGCTTTTGAGAAAAACGTTTTTCATGGCGATATTTTAAACTAATTGGCCCGTTCGTCTAGGGGTTAGGACGCCAGGTTTTCATCCTGGTAGCAGGGGTTCGATTCCCCTACGGGCTGCTTTAAAAAATTTACAAACTCCTGTGGATTATCCTCAGGAGTTTTTTTATGTCAGATACTGTGTCATCTTCTCAAAAAAAACCAAATTTTGTTTAAAAACAAAGAATTGTATTCCCTGCTTAACTAAACAAACTCTATTTTTGTTAGAAATAATTTTGATTTGAAAGAAAAAGCCGCTGAGAAAACGGTTGTATTTAGTATACTCACCAGTGCAGGATTAGCATTGGTTAAGTTTTTAGCAGGCATTTTTGGACATTCTTATGCTTTGATTGCGGATTCTATCGAATCAACCACTGATGTCTTTTCTTCTATTCTAGTACTATTGGGTATAAAATATGCCAATAAACCGGCCGATGAAAATCATCCTTATGGGCATGGTAGAATAGAACCTCTAATTACCTTTTTAGTCGTTGCCTTTCTGGTCACTTCAGCAACGGTCATTGCCATTCAGAGTGTAAAAAATATCCATACACCGCATCAAGGACCTGAAGCATGGACGCTATATCTGCTAGCGGTTATCATCGTATGGAAAGAGATTTCTTACAGAATCGTATTAAATCAAAGCATCAAAACTAATAGCACAGCACTCAAAGCGGATGCTTGGCATCATCGAAGCGATGCAATTACCTCAGTTACCGCCTTTATAGGTATTTCCATCTCATTAATTTTTGGAGAAGGCTATGAAATGGCAGATGACTATGCCGCTCTCTGTGCTTCTATCTTCATTCTTTACAATAGCTATATCATTTTCAGGCCTGCATTTGGAGAAATTATGGATGAGCATCTCTATGATGATTTAGTGGACGAAATCAGAGTCTATTCTCTAGAGGTGCCGGGAATTCTCGGTACGGAAAAATGTTATGTCCGAAAGGCCGGAATGAAATATCATGTGGATTTGCATGCTATTGTCAGCGCTGATATCTCGGTAAAAGAAGGACACAAAATTTCACATCACCTTAAGGATTATCTACACCTAAAGCTTGAAGATCTCGGTCAAATCCTCATTCACATAGAGCCCAATGAAGATGACGATTATCTCGATGATGAATACGATGGATAGCGTGAAATATGATTTTAAAAGTATTAAAGTCGTTGCAATAGACGCCGATGATACCCTCTGGGTAAATGAACCATTTTTCAGAGAAGCAGAAGATATTTTTTGTAATTTACTAGAGGGTTTTTTGCCTAGGCATAGCATTGTAAAAGAACTTTATAACATCGAAATCAACAATCTAAAACGATACGGTTACGGCATCAAAAGTTTTACTCTGAGCATGATAGAAACTTACCAATCCATCACTCAATCACTAGGTCGACCGAAAGACATCACCGAAATTTTAAATATTGGAAAGTCTATGCTCGACAAACCCGTCGAACTACTACCAGAAGTAGAAAACACCTTACAAAACTTAACTGACCATCGGCTTGTACTCGCCACTAAAGGAGACTTAGTAGATCAAGAAAGAAAATTAAATAAGTCAGGTATTGAAAAATATTTTCACCACATAGAAATCATGACCGAAAAAGACGCTAATGGCTACCAAAAGCTTATCAAGCATCTTGACATCGAGCCTAGAGAATTTTTGATGGTAGGAAACTCACTTCGTTCTGATGTCCTACCGGTATTGGAAATTGGAGGTCATGCCATACATATTCCTTTTCATACGACCTGGATTCATGAAGAGGTAAATGACAACATCGAGCATAAAAATTTTCATCAATTAAAATCATTCTCTAAATTGAATTCCTTATTTTTATAGTTTGAAAAAATGTAAATAATGCAAAGTCACAAATACGAAAATCACTTTATCAACAGAAGCAATTGGTTAAGAGCTGCAGTCTTGGGTGCCAATGACGGTATCCTTTCTACAGCCAGCCTTGCTGTAGGAGTCGCGGCTGCGAGCAACGATCGAAACAACCTAATATTGGCAGTGCTTGCGGGATTAACTGCAGGAGCCTTATCAATGGCTGCCGGTGAATATGTCTCCGTAAGTTCTCAAACAGATCTTGAAGATTCAGACCTCGAAAGAGAAAAAAACGAGTTGGCAACGATGCCTGAAGAAGAACTCGAAGAACTGACCAGTATTTACATTGATAGAGGCCTCACTAGAGATTTGGCTCATCAAGTAGCAGTACAATTGACAGAGCACGATGCTCTGCAAGCTCATGCGAGAGATGAATTGGGCATTCATGATCTTACTCGAGCCAATGCTTTGCAAGCCGCCTTTGCGTCAGGTGCTTCATTCACCTTGGGAGCCCTACTTCCTTTATTAGTTGCCCTCTTTTTATCCATGAAATACATGGTACTGGGTCAATATATTTTCTCCATCTTGGCATTGGCAATCATGGGAGCAATATCGGCTAAAGTTGCGGGTTCAGACATGTTTAAATCCGCATTACGTATTAGTTTTTGGGGGACGGTCGCCATGGGAGTTACGGCATTGACCGGTTATATTTTCAATATATCTGTATTTTAATCGAGCTTAGATATCAAATAAAAAATATGGACTAAGAGACGAATTGTCTCAAGGAAATTACTTGTTCTTCCATTCCAGTTTATCGATCATTTTATCGATATCCTTTCTTATAAATTGTAGTACGGGAGCGGTACTGTCAGGATTTACCTTTGATTCAAAATACAGAGAAGCTCTTAAAAAATGTGAGGTACTATCAGTCACATAAAATTGTATAGGTGAGGCTACAGGACCCGAAATCTCAAACATTAGTCCATATATTTTTTTATCCGGAATCTCAATGAGAGACTCCCTACGGTATTCGGCTTTGATATTGTGTTTCCCCGCCATTTCAAAAGAGTCATCAATCAAGTCTGTAAGAGAATTTTCCTTATTAATTGGGTAATAGCTGCAGTATATTTTCGAATTTAGCTGACTCAAATCGATATCGAACCAACATTCACTAGGAGTTTTATTTTCAAAAATGAATGAGTCTTTTTGAATACTTGCATAGCTGGGTTTCAAAAATCTGAATCCACAATCTAAGGTATCTACCCAGACATAGTCATGTCCAATAGGAAAATTAATTTTTGGATACATTCTGGGCTTGGGAACGTATATTTTCTCCTCCTTACATGAATAAAAGATGGAAAAAATTAAGAATAACAAAATGAACCTAGGCTTCATGACTTTCGATTCTGAGGTTTACTTTTTCAATTCTCTTGGCAGTCGTACTGATCACTGTAAATTTAATATTTCCTATTTCTACCTCGGTCTCAGGCTTTGGAAGATGTCCTATTTTTTCAATAATCAAACCGGCCAATGAATCAGAATCTCCCTTAATCTCATCAAAAATATCACTCGGCAAACCCGTAATTCTCAAGACATCATTTAATAACATTTTACCATCAAAAATGAAATTCTGATTATCGAGCTTCACGTACTCAACCTCCTCGTCTTCATCAAATTCATCTTTGATATCACCGATGACTTCCTCCATAATGTCTTCGAGAGTCACTATTCCACAGCTGCCCCCATACTCATCCACGACGATGGCCATGTGCATTCTTTTTAATTGAAATTCTCGTAAGAGATCATCTATTTTTTTCGATTCCGGCACATACAGCACCTGATCACGTATCAATTTTAACCAATCAAAATCTTTGCCTTCTACTGTATAACCCAACAAATCCTTGACATACAGGATACCAATAACCTTATCAAAGTCTTCCTCGTACACCGGCAGCCTAGAGTACCCGTTATCTCTCACTATTTTTAATACCTCTGAAAAATTTTCTGACGATTCTATACCTACAACATCCACTCTGGATTTCATAATTTGCTTCACTCTCACGTCCCCAAACTTGACGATTCCTTTAAGAATTTCAGCTTCTTGACCAGATTGGTCTGAATCAGAAACCGTCAAATCAATGGCTTTATCTAAGTCTTCTCTTATGCTGTTGTTTTGATAATTGCTATTGACCCTATCTTCAATTCGAGTCCCCCATCTTACTAGAATATTGCTAAATGGAGACAAAAGATTGTTCAGCACCGTCAGTGGCAATGACATGGCTCTTACCATTTTCATATTTGCCATATTGGCATAAATTTTAGGTGCCACTTCACCGAAAAGCACCAAAATAAAGGTCACCCCCAGCACTGTAATCAGAAAATTAATCAAGCTCGACCACGTATTTGCTTGCATGATGGGCATCCATTCATAAAATCTCGCACCGATGGCATTGAGCACCGTATCGCCAAGTAGCTTACCGATTAAGTAATCAGATACAATGACTATCGCAATATTGATAAAGTTGTTAGCAATAAGAATGGTAGCTAGTAACTTTTTAGGATCAGACAATAAAGCCATGATTCTGCGAGAAGACTTCGAGTCTTCTTCCTCTAGATCTTTTATCTGAATAGGTCCTAGTGAAAAGTAAGCAACTTCAGAGCCTGAGACGAGTCCAGAGCAAATAATCAGTATGATAAGAATGAAAATGGCACTTATATCACCGCTTGATATCATGAAAAATAACGGCAAAAAACTAAGTGTTATGAGTTCCGGAGGCTCTGAATCCAAAATCTATTTTTTAGTTTGAAAATATGAATCTTTTATTCAATTAAAAGGGCAAATCATCTTCTACTATATCGGGAGCATTATCGGCCATAGATTCCTTCGTCTTGTCAAATGAGCCCAATCCGCCACCTGAAATCGGTTGATCTAGAGCTGAAGGAAAACTTTCATTATAATTCCTTCCAGTATTTTCACGCTTTTCTAGGGGTCTTATAGTATTGGCTACGATTTCAGTAATATATCGTTCGACACCGTCTTTGTCTTGATATTTTCGATGAGTCAATTTACCTTCTACATACACCAGTGAGCCTTTTTTCAAGTCACGTTCAGCTCTTTCGGCAAGGTTTCTCCATGCGACGATGTCATGCCATTCAGTCAAAGTTTGCCATTCGCCACTTTTATCTTTGTAGCTTTCATTGGTTGCTATTGGAAATTTTGCAACGGCAACGTTGCTTTCTAAATGTCTCACTTCAGGGTCTCTTCCGAGATTTCCAATGAGAATCACTTTATTAATCATCTCAGTTGATTTAATTTGATTTGCAAAAATACTTTAAAAAATAGAATTATATAAATCAGGAACTAAAATATTAACCGTTTTGCAATATCAATCAAATGTTATGGAATTTTAATTACAAATTTTCTAAGAATTTTATCATGGCATTCCTCTCTGATTTCGTTAAGTTTTTAAATGACTGTTTACTTTCCTCGGCCTCTCCGCCATGCCAAAGAATGGCTTCTTCTAGAGTAGTTGCCCTACCATCATGCAGATAATTTGCGTTTTCTCCTCCTACAATTTTCGTAAAACCTATCCCCCACAATGGTGGTGTTCTCCATTCGTATCCATTGGCAACAAATTCAGGTCTAAAATCGGCCAATCCATCACCCATATCATGTAAAAGTAAATCAGTATATGGAAATATTTTTTGATTATTTAAAAATGGCTTATCAGATTGGTCACCAGTAACAAATGCTTCTCTGTGGCATGCATTGCAATTAAGTTTTCGAAACAGCTTTTTCCCCTCTTTTACTTGGTCATCCTCGAAATTCCTTCTAATAGGTACTCCCAATGATTGTGCATAAAATGTGGTTATTTTCATTAGTTCTAAATCTATTTCAGGGTCATCAGAATAGTCATCAGCCTGCGTTTGATTCTCACAACTTTCCTTAGGAAATAAAGGACTGGTTAGACCCATATCTTGATGATAAGCTCCTGCTGTTTGTTGTATTAACGACGGTTGACCTGCTTTCCATCCGAATCGACCAAGTTTAAATGTATGGTCTGTCACACTCCAAACTATATTGGCCTTACCCGAAATCCCATCATTATCGATGTCTTCTGGATCAGCATACAGTAGTATTTGTTCCTCAGGAATTGCCTCTAATAACCCTAATCCAAATACGGGAGGTGCTATTCTCGGCGAAATCAAGTTTGTGAATTCCCATGGCATGTAGGTATCATAAATCCTGAAAATTCTATTTTTTAACATGAATTCATTTCCATCTGGATAATTTCCAACAATATAACTGTAGCTCCAATCCACTTTACCTTCTGCTTCTATTCCAAAATTTGCTTTTGTTTGCAGTTGTGTTCCAAAATTATCTACTGCCAAAGGACCTCCCATTTCATCTTCTCCAGGTTTGCTAATTCGGAACAATAGTCCACGTAAATTATCCGTATTTGAAGGAAATGGCGACCGACCATTAGCGACATGACAATGCTCACAGGATACTTGATTAAATACAGGACCCAGGCCACTATTATGAGTACTAGGAGCACTAACAAAAATATCTGCAAAAGCTTGATCAGACTTTAGATGTAATGTCAATTCTTCTTGAGATAGATTTGATGCTGGTTGTTGAAAAATATTGATAAAAAATCCTTCAATACTGGTTTCTCCACCAAGATACACATCTTCATCCAATGGGTCTATGTAAACATCTTCATTAGTACAGGATGCCAAGGACAACACGAAAATAATCAATATCAAATACTTATGCATTTTAGTAATCTATAAGTTTGAAACAATCGGAAGCACTTCACTTTCAAGGGTCTGCTGCAATTGTCTAACCTTTGCTTGTGCATTTTCTACACTACTCACGGAATTAAAAATCGCCGATGTGAAGCTTCCCTCAATATTCTCAATAGACTTTATTGCTTCTATTATTTCTTCTTGTACTTTTTTATTTAAATTCTCATCTTTTGAGAGTATTAAAGAGTTAATGCCTTTTCCTTCTGATCCTTTATATTTGCCAAGATAAGCATTTTGAATGCTTCTAATATTATCGGCAAAGTCCTTTTTAGAATTTTGACTAAAACGACTTTCTTCCAAATTGACATTTTTCTGTACCAATGGGTCATTTATTTTTCCATTAGCAACTTCATCAGCTATAGTAATCATTCCTACAACAAACTCCTCCAGAGCTGACTTTTGTGATGGATACACACTATTATTTTCATCTCCTGCACTTATAACATTTGAAATGTAATTATCTCCACTGGGACTCCAACTTAGGAATAACTCTGAAGTAGAACCTTTCAAAGACTCGGCACATGATTTTAAATATTGATATTGTCTTTCAGTAAAATCACCTATTTGTTTATCAGAATTAAGACCAAAAAGTAAATATTCAATTGTATGAAAACCCTTTAGAGTACCATCTAGACCATCTATGTAAGATTTAGTAAGTTCTGCATTACTATTGAGTACTGCATCTAAGTCGGTTTGGTTTACTGGCCAGCTATCCATTGATGGGTCAATACCTTTTTGGTCCACGGGGCCATATAAAAACCCTTCTGATTGTTCCCATGGTTGACGGGTATCTCTCCATGCTTGGCGTGCATTAATCAGGTTATCTTGAGTTTTTTCATTTTCGAGCAATGTGAGTGAATTTACTAAAATTACGGCTTTTAAATCCAATTCCTCATAGGTCGCGAGAATTACATTATTTCCAATATTTTCCAAAATATCAGAATAATCTTGTGAGTTACTATTTACTTCATCTTTTCCACAGCCAAGAAGTAAAAATATTACTAATAAGGCAGCTAAAAATCTATCTAAATTCATATCATTTATTTTATACAGTTTAAAATTCAAAAGCAAATCCTGTTATAATTGATTTTTCGGAAGTTCCGCCACCTATGCTGGTGGGTGCAGGGGCTCCTACTTTCCTGTCTGAAAATTGCAACTTAAACTGCACATCTTCAATAATTTTATAAACTGTTCCAATTGACCATGATTGTCTTTGCCATCTTGGATTATTAAATATTAGACCTTCCGTAGAAAACATAGTATCATAAAAATCGTATCTTAAGTACAGCAGCAATTCACTATTTTCCAAATTATTTTTTAATAATGATTCAACACCGATTACTTTTAAAGCTAACTCACTAAATGCTCCCAGACACGAGGCACCTACTGGGGTTCTTTTTACATTGAGGTTATTTGATAAATTTCTGTTAAAATTGCTAAGTGTTTCTGAGTTTGCCAATTTTCCATACATCAGCATACACGACAGGGATAAATATTTATAATGAAGGCTCGTATGAATCTCTCCCAATCCTAGTGGAGTAGAAATAGATAGGTCAGGTTTCGGTCTATTGTCTGAAGTAGATTTACTTCCATACATAGAAAACCCAACAGAAAAAGCGGCATTTGCCACATAGTCAAGTCTTGCACAAAGAGCAAAATTTTCTGCATTTACCATTTCGAATCTTGCTTGATTTCCTCTCTTTATCCAATTTGCCGAATTGAAAGCGCTGCCATCTAATCCATTAGTCAAACTAAAATGATATTTATACTTACTCCCTCCGAAGTTGCCTTGAATAAGAAAGCCATTATCAGTCCAGTTTTCTGGTAGTATTTGGGATTCCATTTCAGAATTAATAGCAGTTAAATAATCAGTAGGTTCGTCTCTTACAAACATCAATCCAAATGGTACTTTAACTCTGCCTACTTGAACATTCAAATTTTTTGCAAGGTTGAATTCAAGATTCATTTGCTCTATCAATACTTCTCCTCCCTTGTTGATATCAAATTCGAATTCACCAAACTCCTCGAATCTATCAAACTCAACCTCTGAACCAGTACCACCATGCTCAAATTCAATCTCAGTATTCAATTTTATTTTATCATTCCAACGATAACCAAATTCTAGTACCAATCTCTCATTGTCAATTGCATCACGCTTAGTAGTATCAGTTTGCCAATCAAAATGATAGTAATTCATTGCACCGTACCCTTCAAGCGAAAAGAGATTGAGTTTTTCTAAGAATGAATTGCTACTAGCTTCATTTTGTGCTTGCAAACAAATGTTTGGAATCAAAATACTAAAAAAAATAACACTGAATTTATTCATTTCTCTACTTGATATGGCAAAAGTACAAATATTTTATTTTTAATTAGACTAATTCTAAATTAATATAAAAATAAAATTTAGTGACCGTCAAAAAATAAAACGTATTAAGAATGATGGCCATGACTTATTATAGTTTATTGATATTCAACAATAGGTGGCTGTCTAAATTTGTCAAAATAGTTTTTTAACGATAATATTTAATATTGATGTTAATTGTTTTATACATTACTAAATTATAAATATATTCGCATTTTAATCACAACTAAATACTTTTTTAAAAATGGGAAAATTTGATGACACAGTATCCATGTACAAAGCAGAAATGGATAAATTAGGCTTAAAATATGATGCGACACTATTTACAGCTGTAACAAAAGCATGTGGTCCTTCTATTTACTTAGCAGATGCTTCTAAAGTTTCTTCTTCTGATCAGGCAGAATTGGATAGAGTAAAAAACAACTTTTTAGTAAAAAAACTCGGACTTGCTAATGATGCAAAATTAGATGCAGGAATCAAGGCTGTAGTGGATCAATTAGGTGCCTCTAATAAAAACAAGTACAGAGCAATATTTTACTACTTGCTTACTAAGCATTTCAAAAAAGAGTCTGTTTTCAAATAATAAACTTTGGGCGGAGTCTAAATCTTCGCCCTGTTCTTTTTATTCCATATTGCTATATCATCAGTAGTCATATTCCAATTTTCAAATACTGATTAAAGATTTTTTTAATATATCTTTGTTTTTTGAAAGAAAATAAGTCTTTTTTCGTTTAAATAGGATTTAATAGGATTATGCATAAACTCAACTTTTTAATTGTTTGCTTGTCATTTACTTTTCTGAGTCTTCATGGCCAGCAAAATGAAATGATTGGTAATTATATCAATAAAAAACTCAACGGAGACTTATATTTTATTGATGATTTATATGATTTATCTTTTTATACGTACCGCAATATTGATAAAAATATCTTACCTCCAGATGAGGTTTATTTTGATGGAATCATTCAAGAAGCTACTGTATATAGTGATATCTCATCATTGCGAGCAATGCATCCTGATGCTGAAAGCGAATTAATCAAATACATATTAGAAAATCAAGGTAAACCTGAAGTAAAAGATGCCGCTCTAGAACTGGGTAGCTTTTATTACAATGAAAAAAGGTATCGTGAAGCCATTGATATCTACGACTATGTCAATGATGCTCAGCTCACTAATCTTGAATTCAGCGAAAAATCCTTCAAAAAAGGCTATTGCCACTTTGTATTAAAGGAATTTGACTACGCCATTTATTCTTTATCCAAAACCTCAGAAAACAGAAATATTTTTTTCTATCCTACTAATTATTATTTGGCCATGTCTCAATATTTTAAAAAAGATTATGACCAGGCCTTAACTAGCTTTCAGAGAATTAGCGGAAGTACAGCCTATAAGCCCTACTTGCCTTACTATATTGCGCAGATACTCTTCGTAAAAAAACAATACGACGAACTCATCACTTATGCAGAATCAATTTTGAATGAAAAAGGTCTAAAAAATGAAACCGAAATCAGACAAATGCTGGGAAGTGCCTATTTTCAAAAAGGAAATTATGAAAAAGCACTGCCTCACCTCGAACATTTTGCACAACATAAAGATGAATTGACAGAGGCCGAATTTTTTCAACTCGGATTTACTCAGTATGTTTTAAAAAAATATGAGGAAGCTAAAGAAAACTTGCTCGAAATCAGAAATTTAGATACAGAAATGGGTCAGGTCAGTAACTATTATCTAGCTGATTGCTTCGAAAAAACAGGGGACATGGAATCGGCACGTGCTGCCTTTAGAAAGGTGAGTAATATGGATTTTATACCCGCAATGAAAGAAGAAGCGAGATTTAACTATGGTAAGATTTCCGCTCAAATGGGTATGGATCGGGAAGCCATTAACATTCTATCCCAGATTGAAAACACCTCTCCTTATTACGAACAAGCAGAAACAATTATTAATGACGTCCTTTCGAATTCTTCTGATTACTACTACGTCATGAAAACCGTAGAGTCCAGATCTAATCCTAGCCCTGCACTCAGATTAACCTACCAAAGAGCCACCTTATATGCCGGATTGCAAGCCATCTCTGACAATGAGATGGATCGGGCAAGGTCTATGTTTGATAAATCATTGGAATACAATGAAGATAAAAATTATGAGGCACAAAGCTATTACTGGCTCGCTAAAATGGATCAACTCGATGGAAATTACCTAGCCAGTATTCAAAAAATTAAACAATATATCGATATCCCAACCAGTGAATCAAAAATTCCGGACGATAGTAGTGAGTTGATGGCTAGATATACACAGGCATACAATTATCTCTATCAAGGTGACTATGCTAGTGCAGAATACCAATTTAAAAAGGGAATAAATTCGACCGCATCACGCAATTTTACTCGACCAATAATCCACGAAAAAATCATACCAGACAGTTACTTGAGGTTGGCCGATTGTCAATTCAAGCTAAGAGCCTATCTCGATGCCAAAGACAACTATCAAAAAGCCATAAAATTGGATCATTCTGAAGCCGATTACGCCATGTACCAAATGGCCACGGTAGAGGGTCTGATGAATGATCGATATTCAAAAATTACGACCCTTGAAGAGTTGAGAGATCAATACCCTAAATCAATATACAAAGATGATGCTTTGCTTGCATTGGGTAATGTATATATGGAATTAGGAAATCAGGAAGCTGCTAAAATCAACTACACGAACCTAAGTAATATGCCGACTTCACAAAGTAACTTAGTGAATCAAGCCCATTTAAAATTGGGTTTATTGAGTTATAATGCCGGAGATACGGATGAAGCTCTCACTCAATACAAATATGTGGTTTCTCATAGTCCGAATCCTGAAGAATTGAATGAGGCGCTAGTAGCCATTGAGGAGATTATGGTAAAGGATAAGGCTGATGCCAAAGGATATATTGATTATGTCGATAAACTTCCGGGCATGGAAATATCCTCATTTAGCAAGGACTCTATCTCATATAATGCTGGATTTCTAAAATATAAATCAGGCGATTATAGTCAAGCAATTACGGCCTTTACGAGCTACCTTAAAGATTATAATAAAGGATTTTACCGTATCGAAGCACACTATTATCGAGCAGAATGCTACCTCATCAATAAAAATTATAGCAAAGCATTAAAAGATTACGAGTTTGTTGTGAATGAAGGTCAAAATTCATTTTATCCGCCATCGGTAAAAAAGGCTGCACTCATAAGTTACAACCACCTTCAAGATTTTGATTTAGCATATGGCTATTTTGATAAATATTCTGAAATTGCTACAAATGAAAGGGATCGTTATGATGCCAATCTCGGTGCAATGCAAAGTGCTTTTAGAATCGTAAAAGAAAAAGAACTCTATAAGCATGCCAATGCTATACTGCAAAACGAGTTATCCACTCAAGCTGACAAAGCTACGGCATATTATTACAAAGGGAAAATGGCTTATGCATCCAATGACTATGCCTTAGCCATAAGCTCATTTGACGATTTATCCAAAATATCCACTAACAACAATGCGACTGAGGGAAAATATATCACGGCAGAAATCCTTTATAAAGAAGGGAAATTAACCGAAGCAGAAGAGAAATGTAACAATATCACACAGACAAGCAGTAATTATCCGTTTTGGATTGCGAAAAGCTTGATTTTACTTGCGGATATAAAGACCAGTCAGAAGGACTTCCTAAATGCCGAAGCAGCACTAGAGGCTGTGATAGAAAACTTTACAGAAAACCCAGATTTGACGGCTGAAGCACAAAGAAAATTGGAAGATTTAAAATATAAAGTGAATGAAGAAAGCCGAGTTAAATCGTACGAAAACCAAGAAACTTTAGAATTAGACACTACCGGAAACCACTAAATCAAAACGAAATCGAGCCTGAATTGGATTCTTATTGGAACCAAAAGAATGATTATTCCAAAATAGATGAGATTTTCAATGAATTATAAATGATAAAAGACGAAACATGACCATATCTAAGATACATATCATACGGGTGGTATTATTAATCAGGATGGTTGATTTCTAACAAACAAACAATTTTAAATAGTGAGACATATAATATTATCCATTTTTATTCTTCCTTTCTACTTAGGATTAAATGCTCAGGAATTAGCGACCGAAAAAGCGACTGATACCATTCCTGAAGGAATCAGCGTCGATGAAGTACAAGTTGTTAAAGCATTTGAAGCCAATCTTAAAAAAGCAAGAAATTATGATGTAAAACCAGAAATACCAACCATTCCTGTTACACATCCTAATTATAAATACAAGTTGACACTTACGCCAATAAAAATCGATTACCCAGAGCCTCAGTTGCGTCCACTTGCAATGAAACCGGATGATACATTTGATGTCAATCGTTTTTATGCAAAGCTTGGATATGGAACCATTCAAAACCCATGGGTTGACATTTCATATTCAGATGTTCAAAAAGAAAGTCATTATTTCGGAATAGGAGCTCATTACGATGCAGCCGATCAATCGAAGAAATATCTTTATAAAAAACATCAAAACCTGGGATTAGGACTATCGGGAGGACTTATGGCATTAGGGGAAAATATGTTGTATCTCGATATGGGAGTAGAACAGAAAAAGAGATTTTACTATCAAGGGCCTAGCTGGCAAGATTCCATTTTTTCGGAAGAGTCGAGTAAAAGAAATATCAATGCGTTTAACCTAAATCTGGGATTAAAAAACAATTCAAAAGAAATGCTGCAAACCTCTTATGCCCTAAACTTGAGCTTTAATAAAACCAAGGCGAGTAATCCTGAAATTTCAGGAACGACGATTGGATTAGCAGGAGAGCTTAATCACGGAATTAATAGAAATTTGCAGCTCGGTATCGATATAAATGCAGGTTTTGAGGAGAGCAATTTTGGTCGTACTACCGATGATTTGTTTTCCTTTGATATCACTCCAAATATAGTCTTCACAAATAAGAAAATAAATATATCAGGCGGTGTTTTTATTGCAAAAGATTCCGATAAAAGTAAAATTTTTCCTAAAATCAATGGCTTGGTAAATTTAAAAAATGGCTTAGTCAATATAATATTTGGAACAGATGCAAAACGTCATTCCAATAATATATCCAATCTCCTTAAATCAAATCCTTGGGTAGGAAGTTCAAGTGATTCGCTCTATAACAATTATACAGAAGACATCTATGCCGGATTTAGGGGAGCCAATTCTTATCTACAATATGAACTTAGAATGGGGTTCAAGAAAATTACAAACTATTATTATTTTATCAATGATCCTAATGATTTTAGACAATTCAGTCTATTACATGAACCCAAATTGAGATCTAATTATTTTGACGTTTACGTTGATATTGCCCTGACGGACGTAATTCATGTTGGCGGAAATTTGGACTTGAACTTTATGAAAAGCACCATAGTTGACAAGCCACTTCACATTTCTGAGAATCACATAACCACATTTGCCCTCATTAAATTGTACAACGAAAAACTCTTAATCAAACCGTTTTTTATTGTCAAGACAGCACCATATTACAGAGACTTGCTTGGTAATATTTTGCAAAATAGACGACAAGCAGAGCTGAATTTAGAATTGAACTATAACTTTAGTGAAAACTTTGGCGTCTACTTAAGTTCAATGAATATTCTAGACAAAGATTATGAGGATTATTATAATTATTCAAATTATGGAATAAATTTTGCAGGGGGACTTATGGTGAAGTTTTAGTTAATAAAATTAATCCTCTCACTATTGTAGAAAACGATAAGAAAGTAATTACTATTTTAAAGAGTCTAATTGGGAAAAGAACTGCAGAATATTGTTGAATTTGAGTCACTGTTTAAGGAATACTTTAATCCATTAGTAAACTTCGTAAACAGCAGGTTGAATAATTGGGAGAATAGCAAAGAGGTGGTGCAAATGACTTTCTATAAATTATGGAATAATAGAAATAAGATAGAGGTGCATACAGATATTAAATCTTATTTATTTCAGGCAACAAGAAATTCGATGATTGACTTCATACGTCGTGAGAAGAAATTTGTCGAAGTCGAGGTATTAGAAACAGTACCAGATGAGGAAGTACGCAATGAAATGGATCCCTATTTAATTAGAAATGCGATATTTAAAGCAATGGAAGTATTAAAGCCCAAAACGAAGAAAATTTTTGAACTAAGTAAGTTTGAAGGGCTTACATATAATGAAATTGCAAATACGATGGACATTTCTAAAAGGTCTGTAGAAGATCACATGGCAAAAGCTATGATACAACTCAGAAAGGAACTTGAGAAAAATGATATCATTTTTTCTTTAAATATTGTGGTTATGCTTTTCTCTATCGTCTATGTGTTGTATCTCTTTTTAGAGAAGATATTATAAAAGTTTAAATACAAAATTAACATAACAAAAATCATTGTCAAATTTAAAAAACATATTAACTGATAAAAAAGGTCTTCAAGATTTTCAAACTTTTGACGTAAACGCAGAATGGCAATCTTTTACAGAAAAAGTGAAATCAGAATATGGTTTAGACTTAGCCAAGGAAAAAAGAAATTACACATTTAAGCAAATATTATTCTATGCTTTGATTTTATTTTTCATTGGCGGGTTGGGATATGTAGTTTTTGAAAAAACAAGCACTCCACCTAGCCAGTTTCAATATGCTCAAACCCTTGATAAGCGAGATACGATTTATATGGCAGATGGAAGTCAAATATACTTAGAACCATATTCATCCTTAAAATATCCGGTTGATATTAAGAATATGAATGCAAGAAACTTGACGCTTTCAGGTGATGCAAAATTTGATGTTGCCCGAGATGTCAATAGGCCTTTTAAAGTTGTAAATGATAAAATTTTTATTCAAGTATTAGGAACGGTATTTAATATTGAAAATACAGAAGAAGGTACTAAAATTGAAAACGAAGAGGGCTCCGTAAAAATAGCAGAAGTGAGTAATGAAGATAATTTTAAAGTCCTTGAAAAAGGTGACATATTCACTTATAAGGATGGAAAATTTGAACAAGTTTTACCTCCTGCGCCGGAAGCACCTGTGATAAATCATACGAAAACTTACACTTTATATAACGTATACGAGCATCTTTATAGAGTTTCAAATGGCAAAATCGTTCTTAGCGATGTCAAAAAAGTAAATGGTAGAGCTTTGGTTTACATAGACTTAACACAAGATAACAAGACGATACTTGATGTTCTTAGAAGAAAACATTTGATTTCTTACGAAAGAGGCGACTGTAATGGTTGTTACGTAATCTACGGACCCAAATAAAATATTTACTTTATCTTTTGCTGGCTACCATTGAATGGTATAATTGTACGAATTAGATTTATCTGAATCGCTTGCAATTTCGTAATGTATTTTTTGAGTTTCTTGGGGTTTGGGTAATTTAAATTGAACGCGGATGGTCTTATTAAAACTCACTTTTAATTTACGTGGAGTTTTCGGAACTTTAAATTTGAGTAATTTTACGACTCTCATTGCTTCTTCATCACATCCAAATCCTATTCCAGATACGACCCCCACACTTTTAACACTACCTAAATAATCAACCTCATATTTCAAATGAACGACCCCTTCTACTCTATTTTCAAAAGCCTCTTTAGGATATTTTAATGAGCTATAAATAAAGGATTGCATGGCTTTAGAACCCCCTTCGTAATAGGGTTTTTTGATAAATTTTTTGTCGACATCGCTTTTATTGCTGCTCATGGATAAGACACTGTTATGGAAACGAAAGTAAGAATTTTAGTTCAAATGAATGAAGTGGTTCCCTTCTTTTCGAATCAATAGAAATTTCAATTTTCAAAATATGCCTGACTCCTCACCACTCACACAAAAACCAAGCTTTGGGTACAACAATGATTTCTTGAATATCACTTAGTCGAAAAGGTTTCAATTAAATCGGCATATACTTCATTTTGTTTAAGTACATTTTCATTACCAATCATAAATATTGCTTCTTGTGCTCTAGTGATGGCAACATTTAACTTCCTGTCGGTACCATCTTCAGACAAAGATACAATGCTTTTTATTTGATTTAACTTGTTAGTACATAATGACAAAATGATAATTTTTCTTGCACTCCCTTGATATCTCTCTACGGTATCAATAGTCAGGTTATCTAAGTTTTGAGATATATTTTTCGCATTTATGGCATTTCGTATGCATGAAATTTGTGCCCTATATAGTGTAATCACACCGATATCTGACACGTTGGTTACATAGCCACTTTTGATTAATTTTTCAATAATATCAGCCACCGCAGCAGCTTCCCACTGATTGGTCTTCCAGTTAAGTCCCGTTTCTATGTCCGTAGGTATATAAACAGTACGAGAGGAATATGGAAAATTTTCTTCATGTGGCGCAGACAACCTTTTTATTTTATCAATAATCCGAAGTTTACCATCATAAAAATGCTGGTTAACTAATTCCATAATATCAACGTGCATCCTTCCTTGGTGGGTAAGTTGCCCGTGATTATTTACATTATTAACCGCTAACAATCTCGTATATAGCCTTTCAAAAAGTGAAGTCGCTCCTGATGTGATACCTATTTCGTTGAGAACTTCGGCATTGATTGAAGCTTTTTCAGGGCTTTGTGTGACGACTGCCGGCAATTGCTTGTGATCTCCTATCAGTACGAACTTTTTAATCTTAGAAATCAGCCCACAAAGCATGGGCTCAAGAATCTGTGAGGCCTCATCTACTATACCAATCTCAAAATTTTTGAGTTCGAAAATCTCAGGTTTACCTAGCAAGCTTGAAAGCGTGCCTACAATTATTTTGGCATCATCAATGGTCTTTACCAAATCAGATCGTTTGTTAATAAAAGATATTTTCTCATTAAGCAAAATTTCTCTGTGGCTTGCTGATGTACTATACTGTGACCCAATTCTGATAGTTTTTTTATAGGCTTCTTTTGACACACTAGCTATGGCATCACATAATTCATCCACAGCACGATTAGTATAGGCAGTGAGCAATATATCTTGACCATTTTCAAGATAATATTTTACTAACTGCCTAACCATAACACTGGTCTTTCCAGTGCCGGGGGGTCCCCAAAGTAGGTAGTAATCGTTGGCATTGATGATTTGTGAAAGAATGGTATTCTGCTCTTCTGTGAGTTTTGGCTCGTGCAATATCTCAATCGATTGATTGGATGCTCTTGGCAATTCCATGCCAAGAATCAAATCTCTTTTGGTTTTAGGGGCTGTCAGAAATTCATAAAGATTTCTGTACATGGTATTAAAACTACTATCAAATGAATCCGCCTCAATGATCCAAGTTTTTTCCGAATTGAATATGTCGAGATTGATTTGCCTATTCCGGAGTCTGATTTTTACACTTTGGGTATCAATACTGATAATAGCTCCTTTGATCAGGTTGCCATTATCAGGTGCTCTATTCTTATAAATATCAGGATACAATGCGACCACGTCCCCTTCTCTAAAATTGGCAGAAATACTAGTCTCGGTTGTTCTGTTAAGTATGACTATCGGATCATCATGATTAATTTCATTAGAAGATATTTCCAAAGCCCTCAACACGGTGTATCGTTCCTCTTTTTCTGAATAGCTTAACTGCCAGAGACCCGCATTCCCGGGATTTGCATAAATTCCTTGTTCTCCTATCTTTGTTTCAGTAAATTCTCTTGCAACAAAACTAGAGAAAGATATAAAATACGCCAAGCTAATTGAATCTGCACTGGCCATGATTTTATAAAAATCAGTCAAATCCCGCTTTAAAAAACCAAATAATTGAGGGAAATTATCCGGTTTTAGTAAAGATAATAGTTCCGATAAATGGCTCTCATCCGTCATTAGATATTCAACCATAATTAAATCATTTCTCAATCTCATGGCTTCATTTTGTTGAGACTTGACAATCGGTGCATGACGAAGTGCAGAATCACTCAACGACGAATATAAAATGAAAGTGTTGATTTTTACCGTAGAAAAAGAGCATGACCTCACCATCATTTCATACAAAAGAGACTGAGTGTAATGAGCCGGGTTGATTCCATACACATTCGAATTATAGGGTTTTCCACTTTTGAGCTCGACTATGGCTAAGTCCCTTTCTTTTTTATCGTTTTTAAAAATATCCAATCTTCCTTGAATTCCGTAATCACGACTATAAAATGAAGGTTCTAAGTATAAATTGTTAGCATCAAAACCTAATTGAACAAATTGGTCTTTGACTACATTTTGCAAATTAAAAAAATGTATTTTCAGAAGACTAATCATGCCTCCAATTTCCTCATCTGTAAAACTTACCAGCGACATTGCTTCACGTTGGAAAAGAGTTTTTAAGAAATCTTGAAATAATAGCTCCGGGTCACGAATCAGGTCATCCATCATATAATTGGCAATGTTTCCAATCAATAATGGCATACTTGAAGAACGCGGTCTGTATTTAGACAATAGATAAAGCAGTCCCAAGCCACTCTTTTCTGAACTCAAAGACGCTATGGCCGTCACATCAATCAAAAAATCAGGATTTACAATTATAGCCCGAGGAATACATTCATCATTTCCAAGGATGTCACAATCAATAAAATTAACGGCGATTGGAAGAACCCCGTATTTTACTAGATTTTCAATGTTTTTGGTATATAAATCATTTTTGCCAGAAACGTCATATATCACTGTCCCCTTGACGCCATCTTCATCCATCGATTCATACTCTATTCTCTTATTATCGGTATCAATAGAAGTGACATAAGCCTTAATAATATGCTTAAAATGAAGAACCTCTCTTGCTTCCTCCTCTCTATACCTCGCATAATTTTCGAAATGTCTTACGGACGGGGGTTTCTTGTGCTCTACAAAGTCTATCAACGAGGTAGTACAAAATCGATACAAATTTATTATCTCTTCTTCACTGTAATTTCCAATCTCCCTCTCTTCTACTATGCGTCGAAGCTTGTGTAATAAATAAGAAAATTTACCTTCAAAATTATTCAGAGAAATCAAATAACTAAGTCTGGAATATAAAGTCACAAATACGATTTTGCTATCGTCAGTCATGGACTCAAGTAAGGAAAGAAACAAAGCTTTAAAATTCAACAATCCTTCCTTAGATGGTTGACTTTCAGCATCTAATAATACTTGTCTGTATAAAATAATGTCTTGATTAGATAACATGTTGAATATTCCGACAATTTAAAAATTAAATATACAACATCTTTACAAAAGCATTAGCATGTCATCTTGCTTTCGGTTTTCTTCGCCGGTTTCCAAAGGAACTCTTTTTCGGTTTTGGATTTTTCTTTTTAGTAGGATTCCAATTTGGACTTTGACCAATATCTGAAGAAATATTCAATTTTTGAATGCTACTTTCAATTAGATCTTCTATTTCTTTGAATGCATACATATCCTTTTCATTGACAAAGGTGATGGCCACTCCTGTGGTCTCCGCCCGGGCTGTCCGCCCTACCCTATGAACATAGTCTTCCGCATTGGGGGGCACATCATAATTGACCACTAGATTTATATCTTTAATATCGATCCCTCGCGAAATCACATCAGTACCTACCAAAATCTGTATTTTACCAGAACGAAAATCTTTAAGCATTTCTTCTCTTTCTTCTTGTTCAAAGTCAGAGGAAATTCCGCCTGTAGCAAATCCTGCTTGTGTAAGAGCAGAAACAATGGTACTTACTTTCTTTTTTGTCGAACTAAAAACAATAATTTTTTTAAGATAAGCTTTGCCTTTTATTAGGCTTACCAATAATTGATTTTTATCTGAATCATTGCATAAATAGGCGACTTGAAGTACTCCTTTTGCCGGTTTTGCAAGCGCTAGATTAATCTCTGCCGGATTATGTAACAACTCCTTAATCAAATCTCTAATCTTGGGTGCCATGGTTGCCGAAAACATCAAGCTTTGCCGTTTCTTAGGTAAATGTGACGCTATCAACTTGATATCATCCCTAAATCCCATATCCATCATTCTATCTGCTTCATCAAGGATGAGATGGGATATCTTACTAAAATTTACGTAACCTTGCTGTATATGACTTATGAGTTTACCGGGTGTAGCGACTATAATATCAGCCCCTTGAGAAAGTGCTTTTTTCTGTTGATCCCAATCTGCACCATCACCCCCACCATAAATAGGAATACTGTGCATCCCAGTGAAATAACCAAAACCTGTAAGCTGGTTATCAATCTGAATTGCCAATTCGCGAGTAGGGCATATAATAAGTACTCTGGTCCCAGATCCACCTTCTCTATGCAATAGCTCAAGCGTAGGCAGGATATAAGCCGCAGTTTTACCCGTACCCGTCTGTGCACAGGCTATCAAATCTCTTCCTTCCAGAATAATTGGTATTGCTTCTTCTTGAATGGGGGTGGCTTCCTCAAAATTCATGTGGTACAATCCCTCCAATAAGCCTTCACTTAAGCCAAATTCACTAAATTTCATTAAAATATTTAAGTACTGAAATAAATTATATAAATCTTATCAAATGCAAAGGTAATGAATAATGTGAAGTAATTAATTAAATATAAATATTTTTATTAATTTATAAATTATTGATTAAATAGGTATAACAAATTAAAATAAATTATATTTATAAAACAATTTGACATGGTCATCCCCTTCTGAAAACTTAAAATCTATTTAAATAACCAAAATGAATTTTTGCATTATTAAAATCAAATGCGGAATCATCCAATTTTCCGGCGGCAAAGGAAACATTAAAAAGACCCGCAGGCGTACTAAAACTAATGCCCAATCCTATACTCATTGCTTGATGTGTTGAGAAAATATTATCGGCAAGTGACCTGAATTTAGAATATTGAAAAAATGGAAGGCTTAGATAACTATCCTTATTAAGAATAAATCGATATTCTATATCAAGCAATATTGCTCGATCAACTCGGAAAGCCTCTTCATCAAAGCCTTTTAAATTGCGATTGCCTCCATAACGATACAACTCATTGAGTAAAAAATTACTATTACTAAATTTATAAATTCCATATAATCCAAGCCTTACTGTCCCAACAGTTCCCGATTTCAGATAATAACTTCCATCTATGGATGAAGTAAACTGCAAGTTGTTTTTTGGTATGGTGTCATAAGCGCTTTCGAAATTTATAAATTCATTTTTCAAAGAACTTATTTGATAATTCTCCAAAATTCTTCGAGATCCAATAGAAGAATTAATGTTAATTGTCCAGCCCTGCGTTGGATTATAAAGATAATCTATCGCATACAGGTCTATTTTAGCCCCGCCACCGTTATAGTTTACATCGAGATTTGAAGGTAGTTTTTTGCTGGCCAAAATCGACGTACTATCGATATTGATCAGGCTGCTGTTGAATACGTCCCAATACACACTCAACTGATTCAACCCTTTCAAGTGATAGCGAAAACCAATGCGTGAGGTTAAATCTAAATTAGTGTCTGAATTTTTTAACAATTTAAAATCAACATCAGGGCCTACTGGCAAGTCAAATATGTAGGGCATTGAAAACTTAACCGAAAGTTCCTGATTTTCGGGTTTGAGACGTTTAAAATTGAAGTAAGAATATTCGCCTACATTCAATAAATTTTGAAATTCCGCAGTGACATCACCAGTAACCAGCCATTTTCTCACACCGTTTTCAGAATTGGGCAATAGTCCAATGATAAAATCAAAACGATTGGCTTTTACCTTTTCAAATGCCAGATTAACAATGGCTTTCTTATTGATAAAACTCACGGACGGATCTCTTTTCAACTTTAAGTATGCTAAGTTTTGGAGGTTTTTTTTAGAATTTAATACTTTCTCATGGTTGTAAGGCGACGAGGGCTCTATATCTAAATATCGGTACAAAAACTTTTTACTGATGACATTATCAGGGTAAACTTTTAGGGTATCGAAGATGATAAAATCAAAAGAATTGAGAGTCAAAATATACGCAATGGTATCGCCGCGGGTCGTCAAACTGTCGAATTCAATTTTTGCAAAGGGATAGCCATTTTTCGAAAATTTTTGTAGCATTTTCTTTTCCAACTCCTCCTTCTGTCTCATATCGTATGAAGATTTCAAGTTTATTCCCAACCAATCGACCAATTGCCTCGAAATACTGTCGTCTATGACCGGATTGAATTTAAACTTCTTTCCTGTGTAGATAAAATGACATAAAGTATCTGATTTCCGAAAACTGGTATCAATGGTCGTATAGACATACCCCTCTTTTTTAAGCCTTGAGACATATTGTGCTAACCGTTTCGCTTGGCTTATAGAATCCGTTTTTGCAAATGTGCTTACTTTGACATCATCACTCATTGAATTATTTTCGTAAGTAGTCAACGTTAAGTAATAGAAGGACTGATTTTGGGAATTACTTTGGTGGTTCAGCACTATTTGAAAAGCAAAAAGAAAAAATATTTTTACTTTACAATTTTTAATAATATATAAATATTTAATTTTCAATTATAAAATAAATTTTAAACTTCATTTAAAAGTTATAACGAATTTCAGTCAAACACTATTGTAACAAAAAAGCCGAGCATATTACCCGGCTTTTTCTTTTATTATGAGTGCAATATATCAATATACTTGTTCGACTGGTGTATAAGGCAAATCAAAGGCATCAGCTACCCCTTGATATACTACCTTACCATGAACGATATTTAGACCTAACTCGAGTTCACGATTATCCTGACAAGCTTTTTTCCATCCTTTTTCTGCCAATTGTAAAGCATAAGGAAGCGTCGCATTGGTCAGTGCTAATGTAGAGGTATAAGGTACGGCACCTGGCATATTCGCTACACAATAGTGCAAAATACCATCCACAAGATACGTTGGATTTTCGTGAGTCGTCGGTTTACAAGTTTCAATGCATCCTCCTTGATCCACGGCAACATCTACAAGTACCGTTCCCGGTCTCATATCTTTGAGCATATCTCTTGTTATCAAATGCGGTGCTTTGGCACCTGGAATTAACACAGCTCCGATGATCAAGTCATGACTATTTAATAACTGTCGGATATTGTATTCACTAGACATAAACGTATTGACATTTGCAGGCATTACATCATCCAAATATCTCAATCTTGGCAAATTGATATCCATAATGGTCACATCAGCTCCCATCCCGGCGGCCATTTTAGCCGCATTGGTACCAACGACTCCACCTCCTAATATCAATACTTTAGCTGGTCTAACTCCTGGCACACCACCAAGCAAAATTCCTCTTCCTCCCGATGGTTTTTCAAGATATTTAGCACCTTCTTGAATCGACATTCTACCCGCCACTTCACTCATTGGCACTAATAAAGGCAATGATCTGTCCGATTTTTCTACGGTCTCGTAGGCAAGGCAAATGGCATTGCTATCAATCATCGCATTGGTTAAAGGCTCGTAAGAAGCAAAGTGAAAATATGTGAAAATAAGTTGATCAGATTTAATCAATTTGTATTCACTTTCAATAGGTTCTTTGACCTTGACAATCATCTCCGCAATGGCATAAACTTCTTCGATCGTGTCTAATATCGTGGCACCAGCCAAGCGATATTCATCATCTTCAAATCCACTGCCAACACCTGCCGATTTTTGAACATATATGGTATGTCCTCTTTTTTTAAATTCTATTACACCAGACGGGGTCACCGCAACCCGGTTTTCATTGTTTTTTATTTCTTTAGGAACGCCTATAATCATTATTAAATCTTTAAAGAAATTTGAAAATTATTATTGCGGCACGAATTTAGACATTAATAATTTAAAATTCCTCTAGTCCTCAATTTTTTGGAAATTAATTTTTACTAAGAAATATTTTTTTGTAAAAAGTCAGATTTTGCGTTCTAATTTGCAGTAAATATATGCCAGTGCTGAAGCCAAAGTCATCTAAATTTATTTCTCTTGACTGGCCAAAATTAATGCATTGACCTGTGATGTTGAACAAACTTAAATTATACTCGGTTTCAAGCCCTTTTACTTCAATTTTATTAAAATTCTGATATACTTTTATTTGGCTTAAATACGTATCTAAAGCACCATTCATCTCACAATTCAATCCCATAAATTCATGTACCACACAGCAATCTGGCTGGTCATTAACACAGATTTTGATGATGTCGTACTCCACTTCTCT
>ERZ795053.1814-NODE-1814-length-26568-cov-5.889865_pt1 | contig 26568 bp, 32 predicted proteins | sample MGYA00375137_ERZ795053 | MGnify/ENA primary metagenome ERZ795053 (study PRJEB30182, sample SAMN05720284) | activated sludge metagenome | isolation source: Anaerobic digester | place: Hong Kong | collected 2014-12-17 ...
AGAGGCATTTGAAATGTATTCCTTTGACTATATTCTAAAACCCTTTCCAATTGAAAGGGTCAGGAATACCCTGGACAGGCTGGCATCAATGCTTGACAAGGAGAAACCTGCGGAAAGTACAGGGATCAAGCTGGACAAGCTCCTTATAAAGAACAGGGATGGAATGAGCTTCGTTGACATCGATGAAATAATGCTGGTTTTCCGTGAGGGAAGCCGCACAAAGATTGTGACAAAACGCAACTCATATTTCACCGGGATGAACCTCAATGAACTTGAAACAAAACTCGAGGGCGATGCATTCATGAGAACCCACAAATCATATATTGTGAATCTCAAATACATAGAACAAATACTGCCATATGGAAGATGGACCCATGTTGTGAAGCTTCGCGGCCTAAGGGAAGATGCCCTGATAACCCATGAAAAACTTCAGACACTTGAAGAATTGCTTTGAATGTATTTGGAAGATAAATTAGCAGGAAATCAGGAATACTCATGTTTTGCATACATGAATCGGTTTGGTTGCTAAATAGTCATACTGAGAAAAAATCAATGAACCTTGAAATAGTAATATTGGGATGAGAATGAAACCCCTTCAGGTACTCCGGGGAGTACTTTGATTTAGAAATGGAAAAGATATAAGCAGATTGTAAGGCTTGACTCTAACAAATCAATATTGGACATATACATTTACCTCTCACGACGGAAGTCTCAGCTGTACTTCACTTAAGTAAAAATAATTTGGGAACATGGTGCCTTAGTATTACATAGGATGAGTAAAAACAATTGGTTTGAATTTGCTCTATTTGTTGTTGCGGATACAATAATTTTGATATAATGTAAACAGACTCAATATCTGGAGTTTGGCAAGCAAAATGACATGACATATTGTTTCTTTCACCAGTAGCAGCAAACCAGCCCCAGGCTGTTTTTTTGTGTTCCATATATCTGTTTTTGGGTGAATGGGGGTTTAATTATGAATAAGAATAATATGAAGTTGTATGACCGATTGTTGGTGGTTTTTTGCGTATTCACAATGATTGCATTGCTGGTCGGATGCGGCGGAAACAAGGAAACAGCCAAAAACAGTCAGGGTCTTACTTCAACCGAAGCATCTTCCATTGCATGGGAGGATGCAAGAGTTCAGTTTGAGAATCCGGTGCTATGGCGCATGATTCCTACATCTGACAACAAATCAGATCAAATGGAATTGGACGGGCAATGGATGACAAGTGACAAATCATCAGGCTGGTTCATTTGGTATGCAGATGCTGACGGGGAGAACTGGATGATGTATTCCATTGAGGGAAAAGAGATTACCAATAAGGATATAGGGACCAGGGAGTTTGGAAAACCGGTAATTAAGACGGAGCTTCCAAAGGAATCCGCTGAAATTTCCATGAAGGAGGCTGCAAAAACAGCTCAACAACAGGGTGCGGATTTTGAACATTTGGTTTGGCTTGAATACTCCAGTGATTTTAAACAAAGCAACTATGGAGACAAACCTCTCTGGGTTTTTGAATTTTCCGAGGAAGCGGAAGATGGCATAACCCTAAACTATCATATGTTTATCAATGCCATGACAGGTGAAACCGAAGGTGCTGTCAATAGTCTTGGAGATGAAATGACTTTGCCCATAGACAGGGTTGCCCTGAAACAGAACAGAACAAATACCCATGAAGAGGATCTTCAGAAGTTCCTGGGGTATATGGTTGGTGAGGATGCCATATGGGCTGTCCGGCAGATGAGCTATAGCATGGTTCCAAATGAAAACATGGGTCAGATGTGGCTGAATAACTTTAACAGCATCAATAAAATGGAAGTCATCTCAATTGAACAGGCTAACCTAAGTCTATGGACTGATGACTGGGAGTGCTATAAGGTTACAATGAAAATTGACACAGATGAGGACCCGTCGGTGTATGGATGGGACGATGGAGAAAATATTCGCTGGTTTACCTTGGTTCCTGAGGGAGCCGGGGGATGGAAGATAGATGCAATTGCTGCAAGTCCATAAGCCGGCAGACAAGGTCTGGGGAATTTTCGATTAAACGTTAAAAAGAAAGAATAACCGGATAATCCAATCAGATTATCCGGTTCTTTAGCATATCTGGAATAATTTGGGTACTGCTGACTTTAAACTGCTGAATACTTTGCCGGTCCCGGAGCCTTCACTACAAACAGTTCTGTTCTTTCACAGGTTTTGTTGCAGGCATTCATCTGGGTATCATACTCGATATTGATGATTGAACCTTTCTTGTATGTGACAGGTTTTGACCCATTGAGCTCAAGGGTTATTTCTCCATCTGAAACTATCATGTATACATTTGAATTGGCCTTATGTACTGGAAGGCAGTCTCCTTTGGGAAGTATCATATGGTTGATCATCACAACATCTTCATTGACAATGACTTCAATGGTTTTTTCATCTGCCAGGGTATAATTGTATAATTTACTCATAGGTTCATCCTCCATATACAAAGCATAAATGATTTATAAGGGTAATTATGTAACCTATGTTACCTTTGTTTGATTAAAGAGTATATTTTCACTATATCTGACAAGAGTTCTGAGCTTTCATCAATACCCGTATAATTTCTTATAGCAGAAGTTATTCCGTTTTCAGAAATATATTCCTGCAGAATTGAGGCCGAGACATCATCGGATGGATCAAAGCACAATGCATATGCGATTCCGTATATAATATACTCCGGTTCAACTCCATTCTTTAAACAGAATAGTGAAGCTCCTGAAAGGCGATCATCCTTACCGAGTTTTCTTATTGGATCACGTCCGACCCGAAGTACTGTGTCGCCCAGATACTTGTTTGTATATCTGCCAAGCAAATCATCTGCGTACGACTCAAGGGGTTTTTTATCAACTCCAAAGTATTTTGATATGGCTTCTATGCTTTCCCCAAGAGCTTTTTTGGCTGTATCAAGGATTTCCCGGTCTTGCATGGCCTGCCAGAGGAATTCATAACCCTTTGAATACCCCATGTATGCAACTATGGCGTGGGACATATTATGCATGAAATATTTTTTATATTTCTCTATTGCAAAAGGTGATACCGGAATAAAATTCATAAGGCGACTAACATCAGTTTTCAAAGCATCCCTGTCAATGGGAAGCTCATTGTAGCTTTCCACAATGATGTCAGCAGATTCGGATACAGGTACCATCCTTCCGACCGAGGCGGATACAAAACCTATCGATGTTTCTATGAAATCTTTATGGACTGCATGTTCTAGGACAAGTCCTTTCAGATGATTGCCGCCATCAGACATGTTTTCGCAAACTATTATGTCCAGGGGGGGATTGTTCATCTCAAATCTCAGGTCAAGTCCCATTGCAATGGCCTTTGCTATCCTAGGGAGAATATTCACACCAACGGCAGTAGCCATGATGTCGCATTGTGAAATGACCTCTGCCACTTCCTCGGAATCGAGTCCGTTTACGGCTGTGACATTCTTGATTGTCTGGGATTCATATCCAGTAGGAAGTGCAATCTTAATCTCGTATTCATGCTTGGAAGACAGTTCATCCACAAGTTTTTTATCTACATCAATGAAACATGTCGAATACCCTGACATATGAAAAAGCTGGCCGAGGAAGCCGCGGCCAATGCTTCCTCCGCCGTACATGACTGATTTTTTCATATCATTGCTCAATTATTGTCTCCCTTTTTACGTTTGGGTCAGAAAATATATCTGCTTCATCTACGCTGCTGGTAGAAAACTCTGATACCACCGCTCCGTCACGGCCTGATTGGAACCAGTGCAGTGTGTCCGGTGGAAGAGTATATTGTTCTCCGGCCTTAAGGTGAATTTCATGAAAGACTGTATATGCTCCGGGAGTGTCATTTGGTATTGTTCCTCTTATTTCACCCGTTGGTTCCCCGGAAATGTACAGGAAAACTTCTCCGTATCTGCATCTGAAGGTTTCCTCCTTGCCGGCATGTCCATTGACTTCCGGATGACGATGCTCACAGCATGCCTGGCCCGGGAAAAGGACCAATTCCTTTGCACAGCACCTTTCTGTATTTACATATGTCAGTATCTCAAGCCCTTCTTTTTCAAGATTACTAAGACCGAAGTCTGCAACCTCAATGCGCTTCTTTTCTTCTTCAGTCAGGACTATACCTGCCTTTTCGAAGTATTCAAGGGTACGTACAACCGCTGATTCATATTCTTTTCTGGTTATCATATCACCACTCCCTGCCCTGTTCTTTTATGAATTCGATGGTTTCTTCCATTGATCTGATGCCTGTTGATGCTCCTATCTGTGAAACCGAGAAGGTTCCTACTGCATTTGCAAAAAGTCCGCACTTTTCAAGGGGCCATCCCTTTATGATTCCGGTAATGAAACCGGATGAAAAAGCATCTCCGGCACCGGTGGTTTCAACTGCCTTTATATTCAGGAAAGTAGGTATTGTATACTCTTCTCCGGCTTCGGATTTTATGTAGCAACCGTCTTTACCGAGCTTGATTGCAACATTCCTTACCCCGTGGGACATGAATACTTCTGCAATCTCCGAGGGTTCTTTCTTACCGGCTATAAGTGAAGCCTCGTCATAACTTGGGATGAAATAGTCGAGGTATGGAAGGGAATCCTCCACAAGCTCCATCCATCTGCCACTGGCATCCCATGCTGTGTCCATGACGGTAATCAGACCTAGTTCCTTTGCTTTTTTAACTGCAAGACCAAGAGGTTTGCCGTCAAGTGAGGCCATCAGGTTAACGCCTGTAAAAAATGCAAGTTTGTATTCACTGACAAAATCAAAGTCTATGTCATCATAGGTGAATTCGCCATTTGCTCCAAAGCAATGGATGAAAGAGCGCTCGGAATCATTGCCTACGACAACTACACTGGCACTGGTAGCTGAACCTTCACCTACTGCAATACCTTTGGTTGATACTCCGGCTTTTTCAAGAACTCCGGTCAGGTATGATCCGAATCCGTCATTGCCGATCTTTCCGACCACTGCAGTATCAAGACCGATTATACTCATATCCACTGCACTGCTAAGGGCACATCCTCCGCTATGAAGTGAAATACCGTCTATTGGCATCAGCTTGCCTTTTTCGGGCAATGCGGTCATTGGTTTTGCTATTACATCTGCTACAAGAATTCCAATACTGACAACATCCTTCATCAATAGGTACACTCCTTAGCTGCATCTGCGAAAGCCTGAAGATTTTCAGGATTACCATAGAAGAAGTGGTCTGACGGGCTGACAATATATCCACCGTCCGGGCAATCCTTATGAAGGTCAAATACCATTTGTCTGACAAGTTCAGGATTTCCTTTTTCAAAACCTGCATTCTGGTCAAACCCGCCTATGAAGAACATGCGGTCGCCGATTCTTTCAGTGCATTCGGAAAGTATGCAGTCACCGCCCATGATTTTGGGAGTCATGGTTTCAAGGCCGTCTGCTCCATTTTCCACAACGATATCAAGCAAAGGCATGAATCCACCGCAAAGGTGGTAAACAATCTTAGTTCCCTGGTCATGAAGGGCCTTGTGCTGTATCTGGTCATAAGGAAGACAGAATTCCTTGTGTATTGCAGGACTGATAACTGTACTTGATCCTGCGCCGCCGCCGGTTTCAATTAGATCAAGTTCAATTTTCCCTCCGATTTCAATAACCTGGAGTTTTTTCTGAAGGAGCGTATCGAGTGCATAATGCAACCACTCCGGTTCATCAATTGCTGCCATTATTATTTCCTGGGTGCCGATCATATATGCGAAGCTCTGCCATGGACTTCCCTGGCCGAAATCATAATATCCATCCCTTACTATACCGTGTTCTCCGATTCTGTTCTTGGCCTCGATTACAGGAGTCCAGTCAACTGCAACCGGAATCGGGAAATATTTTTTCCACAACTCGAAATCTTTTTCATTCTTTATCATATGCTGGGTTATCCAGCCGGTTATTGGATTGTCGCCCCGAACTTCCGTCAGGGTTCCTTCGGGTGTGGTGATGTCATGTCTTGTTGTCCTTACTCCATCGGAGTCTGTGCCAAGATCGGTAGTCCTGACCTCCCATTTTGCACGGTCCTTTTCATTGTAGATAAAGCGTGGATGGGTATATATTACAGGGTCCATACCAAAACGCTCATATGCCTGGTAGTCATTGATTCCCCCCAGGTATGTCTTCAAATAATATGACATCCAGTTGTGTACCTGACAAGGAAGCCTGTCTGCCTTCTGATTGTTCAATGCTGCTAAAAATCTCTCTCTGCCTTTCATACTCTACCTCCGATATATGGACATTATATAATATGGAAGGGTTGTTTATAAACAAAAAAATAACCGCACTTCAACAGCACGGCTACTTTTTCTTTGTTGGATTTAATTATTTGCCGGGTTTGTCCTTTTTGGGTTTCTCTTCCTTCTCGGGCTTTTCACCCGGTAACTTGGTCAGTCCGTAACCTATTCCGTTTGACTCAAGCTTGTTATGTATGGATGGATTTTCATCCCAGGGAGGTCCGTCTCCCTCTTCTTCACCAATCAGAAGCTTGATTTCTTCTTTGAGAAGTTCAACTGCATCCTTCAATGCTTCCATTTCATCCTTGTATTCCCTTGCTGCCATCAGTGCGTCGTAAGCTGCCTGTTCCTCTTCATCAGTTCCATTTTTACGTGCTTCCTTCCATGCATTCATGGCCTGGGTTACAGCAACCTTGGCATCGAAGAATGCATCCTTGGCTGATTCAAATGCTTCTGTTATAAAGAGTCCGGAGATTTGCTGTACTGCGATTTCAATAACACCGGCCAATTGTTCCTCTGTCAGACCTTCTCCAAGTTCAATGACGATGGTTACAGGAGGCACTTCCTCTACCGGTTCTTCAACTGCAGGTTCCTCTTCTGTAGGTTCAACCGGATCAGCACCTGGAACTTCATCCTCAACCGGCTCTACAACTTCCTCAGAAGGTTCCTCTTCTGTGGGTTCCTCTTCAACGGTCAGATATTCTGTAATTTTTTTCACCAAGGTTGCTTCAAGTGCGTCAAGCATTTCATCTGTGATCAGTTCATCTTCGAAGATTGACGGATCTGTAAATGTAATTACCAAAGATGAAACACCTGATTCGTCCTCAGTAACTTCAATGGTGATACCCTCGAGCTGGGTTCTGACCGGATACAGTGGTGAGTCTTCTGTTATGTCGCCCAGGATCTCTTCAAATATCCAGGGTTCCTCCTCTGCCGGTTCTTCTTCCAGTGGATCTTCGGCTGCGGGTTCCGTAACCGGTGGATCCTCAGGAATTGTTTCTTCCGCCATTGCAACTGCTGGAACAAGCATCAATAATGCCATAAACAGTGCAATGAAAATTCTGATTTTCTTCATGTTCACCCCTCCTTTGTTTTCTGGATGAACATTACCGATTTGATGCATATAAAAAACTTCCTTTCGGTAGCCGGGCTGCCATGACACTTCGTGTTTTAGACCCCTCGCTTTGCGTATTTGCCTTTCAGCAAACTTGCCGTTATCGATGAAAGTTCATCCGTTATTTTGTATTAATAATTTTATACCTTTATACTTTATTCTACAATAATAAATGGAACTATATTTTACCGGGCTGTATGGTATAATTGTCCGGGATTACAGGAGACCGTTATGATAAACAAGGAACAGCAGAAAAAGAACATTTTATTCGGTTACTTATATATGGCAGGAGGGGTCCTGTTCATGGGAATAATGACTGCCATTTTTGCTACGGACAACATAAAAACCGATACCAGGGAAATTGTTGTCATGGCTCTGATCGGATGATAGGTATAGCTTGTATCTTTACCGGAATTAAACAAGTACGTGACAACAAAACACTCCTCGAAGGAATACCCAGGAGTGAAATTGATGAAATGATGACTGAAATGGCTCTTTTCAAGAACCTGGATCTTTCCGTAAGGGATGTTACAAGACATATGACTCCTGAAAAGGAAAAATACTTCACAAAGAATCCTATAATAGTTTATTCGGATGACATAACCGAGGCGCTCGAAAAATACAGGGATGGCAAAATAAGCCGCAGGGAAATGCTTGTATGGTGTCATATGCTTAAATTCAGCCAATGTTATGTTTATTACCCGGAAAGACATGATGAGATTGAAAGTGTTGTAAAGGCAATAGAAAAAAGGCTTGTACAGGAAGAAGATCTGTCCGAGGAGGAAGTCTATCGTTTTGTCCGGGCCCTTGATGAAAATGCTGAAATTTAAAAATCAGCCCGAAGGCTGACTTTCAATATCAATCAGAAATCTTGATTATTTATTCTATAGGAATTATATATTCAATATCCGCCTGAAGCTTCCTCTCCCTCAACCACTGCGACTGATGAACTGCAGCCAAGTCTGCTTGCACCGGCATTGATGAAATCTATTGCCGCCTGGTAGTTTCTGACTCCCCCGGCCGCTTTTACGAGGGCTTTGTCGCCGACGGTTTTTTTCATGACGGCAACGGCTTCAAGTGTAGCGCCTTCCTTGTTGAATCCTGTGGATGTCTTTACGAAATCAGCACCTGCTTCAAGACAAATCTCGCATGCCTTCACTATTTCCTCATTGTCAAGCAGACATGTTTCCAGAATAACCTTGACCAGTGCATCCTTGCCGTGGGCTTCTTCAACAACAGCCTTTATGTCTTCAAGGACATATTCATACTCTTCGTCCTTGAATTTTCCTATATTCATTACCATGTCAATTTCGTCTGCTCCGTCCGAAACAGCAGTCCTTGTTTCCATTACCTTTACCTTGGTGGTTGATGCCCCGAGGGGGAAACCAATTACAGCACATACCTTTACATCCGATGGATCAAGAAGTTCTGCTGCATATTTTACCCTGCATCCGTTTATACATACTGAGTAAAAGCCATGTTCAAGGGCTTCACCACAGAGTTTTTCGACATCTTTCCTGGTGGCTTCGGGTTTCAGCAGTGTGTGATCTATATATTTTGCGATATTCATAAAATCCTCCTGTCGCAATATTTGTTTTCACTGACATTATAACAAATAAACAAATAATTTGGCCCGGGTTTAACTGCTGGTATAAATTCCAGGGTAAAATTAACAATCAGTTTAATGACAAATTATGGAAATAGAGATAATATTCCCATAAAGGAGTACGTATGAAGACAACCGGAATATATTTTGACGTGGAAGACAGGGAATACTTTGACAGACTTGGTGAGTATATCAGTATCAATTATCCGGGGTTTTTCAGGATATGCAAGGAGGATGAAAGCAGGGATATTGTCATAACTGATTATCTGAACAAAAGGAACAGTAAGAACATAGTAACAATAAGGGAAGAAGGCGGTGACATCGAAAAGTTCAAGAGAGCTTCCTCAATCTGCATGGATCTGGTGAAAATAGTATATGGAGAGACTGATTTTGCCAAAGGTAACGGAAGTTCCGGACCGACTGTCATTCCGGTGACCTCAGCCCTCGGAGGTGCAGGAAAGACAAAGATATCATATGCACTGGCAAAACATGCAGCATCAACAGGCCGCCGTGTCCTTTATATCAACCTTGATGCATCGTCCTCGTTCAAACCTGTAAATTCAAGTAAACCCGCCAATGGTCTCAGTGAATTACATTATTATCTTGAAAGCGGGGACAGAATATCGGGCATCTGTCTCAAGGATATTTCAAGACCATTCGAAGGCGGTTCATTTGATTGCATCCTGAACAACAGACCGGCACCGGACTGTATCATTTCTCCAATTGAAGCAGACAGGTTGATTGAAGCTGCTTACAGGGACGTTTTCCATGAAGTAATAATACTTGATATTCCTTCCTTCATTGGTGAATCTCTGATAAGGCTGATGAACGGAGCTGCCAAGGGGGTAGTTATCATTGGAAAAGAACCTGAATACCGTGAAAAATGCTTTATAGAGTATCTTGATGTCCACTGCAAGGGAAAGTACATGACCATTGTAAACCGATGCAGCGATCTTGAAAATTCGGTGCCGGTGGACAGTGGAGCAAGAACCGGAGAGCCGTTCGGCAGGGCAATCAAGGAAATATATAAGAAAATCAGAGGTTGATGCAAATATGGATGTCAGTGTATTGAAGAACAGAATAATTGAAAGACTTGAAAATATTGAAAATCCATCAGACAAACAGATAGAAAAATTAATCATGGAGAGTGTCTTTGAATATTCCCATGAAAATTATCTTGGGGCAGCATTTATTTCAGAAACAATAAAAAGGCTGAAAGGGGACCTGCTGGGCTTTGGAGTTCTTCAGGACTTATTTGAAGATAAATCAATAACAGAAATCATGGTAAACGGTACTGACGTTTTCTATGAAAAGGAAGGGCAGATTATTATGTCCGACATCCGTCTTGAAAATGAGGATGAGGCCAGGGGGATTATCAGGGCGGTATGCAGAAAGACAGCAAGGTCCGTCAGTGCAGCAGTACCTATTACTGATGCCTGTCTTCCAGACGGGACAAGAATAAACATTGTGATGGAACCGGTCAGTGTAAGCGGGAATACCCTTACGATACGTAAGTTTCCGGATGTTCCGCTTACTGCCGCCCAGCTTGTGGAAAATGGTCTTTGTACAGAGGAAGCCATGGTTTTTCTCAGGGATGTATATTGGGCAAAATATAATATATTCATCTGCGGGGGAGCCGGAACCGGAAAGACAACACTGCTGAATGTCCTTGCGAATTTCACGGGAGAAAATGAAAGACTTGTTACAATAGAGGATTCCGCTGAGCTTAAAATCAACGGTGTCAGGAATCTGGTGCGTCTTGAAACAAGGAGAAGCAACCAGGAAGGGAAGGGGGAGATTACGATAAGGGACCTTATCAGGACAAGTCTAAGAATGAGGCCTGACAGGATTATAGTAGGTGAGGTCAGGGGTGCAGAGGCCTTTGATATGCTGCAGGCAATGAATACGGGTCATGAGGGTTCAGTTTCCACAGGTCATGCAAATTCAGCGGGGGAGCTGGTGTCACGTCTTGAGAATATGGTGATAATGGACAAGAATATGCCCGTCGGAGCTGCAAGAAATCAAGTTGTAATGGCTTTGGATATTGTTGTATGTCTTGCACGACCCGGAGGAAAGAGACGAATTACTGAGATATGTGAACTCCGAAAAGGAATGGACGGAGAATTTGATATAAACTGTATATTTGGTCTTGATTACGAAAGCCTGGTATTGAAAAAAACAGGCGAGTTGAAAAACAAGGTTAAAATAAAGAGGTATCTTCATGCTTAGACTGCACATCGGAAGGACTTTGCTCGGACTGGCAATAGGATATCTTTTATACAGAAGTGTACTTCTTTGCATCCCGGTCGGAATATTGTTCATTGCATATTCATTACTGGACGGAAAGAGTGCGAAGCAAAGATACATGATGTCCATGGAAACCCGGTTCCGCAATTTTCTCATATGCCTTGAACCACTTCTTGGTACATCTGAAAACTTTTCCACGGCATATGCAAAGGCTGTTGAGGATTACGGAAGGATGCACGGTTCGGATAATCTTTTACCGATATTGATATCAGGTACTGCAAGGTTCAGGGTTAACTCCATGGCGGGGGATGTTGTACGTCACATAGCAGAAAAAACGAAGCTGGAGGATGCATGGTTGTTTGCCGGAAGTCTGGAGGGGAGTGAAGAGACGGGATCAAATGTGGTTGAGATAACGGGACATACCCTTGGAATAATTACAGAAAAAATACAGCTGAAGAATGAGCTGGTCACCATGCTGTCGGGAAGACGCTTTGAACATATGATAGTGTCGATAATGCCGGCAGTAATATTGGTGCTTCTCACCGCAGGAGCGGAATCATACATGGAACCTTTATATGAAACGGTTGCAGGCAGGCTGGTAATGACTGCAGCCGGTGCAATCTTTGGGTTGAGTTGGTATACAGGCAAGAAAATTACATCACTGGAGGTTTGAAATGGCATTTGCAATTTACCTGACTGCAGTTGGAGTACTGTTTGTTTTTTCAAAGTGTACCCGCAGTAAAGACGCCCCTCTCCATGGCATATATACAAAAGGTATTTATCCGGCAGTAAGGGCTGTCGTTTCACTGTTCATCAAAGGAGGCAGTTCCATGTCATCAGCAGATTTCATGGCACTGTACGGTAATACCGGCAACAAGGAACAGCTGATAACGGAAATGTCCGTCAGGATTTCATCCCTGATATTGTTCTTAGCAGTACCATCGGCAGTTATTTCATTTTCCAGCCCGGGAACAACGGAAAATCTGATTGCCTTATCAATTGCTGCAATGGGATATTTTGTTCCTGCTTTTGACCTTAAACAAAGGGCTATTTCGGCAAGGGAATCCATTCTAAGGGATTTTCCGGTCTTTTGCATGGATCTTGCAGTTCTTACAAAATCCGGACTTGGATTGGAACGGGCCTGGGAAAAGGCTTTGAAAAGCAAGGACGGATCATCTTTTTACAGGGAAGCAAGGCTGATGCACCTGAGAATGGAAACGGGGGTTTCACTCGAACAAAGCATTATTTCATTTGCAAGGAGATTATGCATACCTGAAATCTATTCATTCGCAACGGTTGTTTCCCAGTCCGTCAAATCCGGAGGTTCCGGAACAGCCGATATCATAAGGGAGTTTGCGGTACAGGGTTGGAACGACAGATGCCAAAGGGCAAGGGAAAAATGTGAAAAGGCTTCTGTAAAAATGGTGTTTCCACTTGCCATGGGCCTTGCAGGAGTCATCCTGATAGTAGGCTTTCCTGCATTTGCAGCAATGAAAGGAATGATATGATGAAAGAAGGAATCAAGGTTTATTTATCGGAAAAAGGAATGGGTACAGTTGAGATTGTAATAATCGTTGCTGTTTTGGTCGGGGTTGCGCTTATATTCCGTGAGGCAATATTAAATTTTGTAACTGACATGATTGACAGTATATTCAATGATACTGAAATAATTGACAAGATAAAGGTGGACTGAGTATGAATACTGAAAATGTCATAATACAGGGCCGAAACTACCTCAGGGTCTCGGGTAACCGGAATGAGCCGGGATTCACATGCAGGATGATGGATTTATGCAAGCCTGCGGGATTTTTGCAGCTCGATGTTTTTGAAGCCGTTGGCAATGAGCAGGTACTGTACAGGACAGATAATTTCTTCCAGCTCAGTGAGTATCTGTCATCGAGGGGCATGGACAGGAATTTATTCAGACAGATTCTTGAAAATGTCACGGCTGTTGTCAGGGAGTGTACGGAGCATATGCTTGATCCGGGAAGACTGGTCCTTGAACCCAGCCTTGTCTATGTTGATACAGAGAAGTTTGAACTCAGGTTCATATATTCCATTTTTGAAAGCAGGGACTTAAGGCACTCCATGAAGAACTTCTTCACCCGCCTGCTCGGTAATTATTATTCCGGATTCGGTATAAATGATGAAAGGTTCAGGGAATGGGCTGCAAGGGAAATAAGCAGGAATGATTTTACTGCCTCCAGGATGCTTGCCTCCTGGGAGTATGGCAATGAACCTGTCACACAGGAAGCAGATGAGGCTGAGGAAAAGGAACTTGCCGTAAAGGGAATATCATTTATAAGGAATCTCCTTGGTAAAACCCTGGAGGGAAAGGTGTCAAGGAACAATGAAACCCTGCCTGTAGGCTCAAGAGGCGAAGGAATGTACCTTACCGGAATCTGCAGTATTGATACAAGGATTCCAATTGTTGATGAAGGGATTACCATCGGCAGACAAATGCTGAAAGAGGAGCATGGTTTGTTCAACAGCGGCATTGGTAAGACTCATGCAAGAATTTACAAGATGGAGGGCGAGGTCTATGTAACGGACATGGGCAGCAGGAACGGTACATATGTCAACGGGGAGATGCTTGAACGGCAGACCCCTGTGAAAATTGTAAGAGGGGATATCGTTTCTTTTTCAGATGAGGAATTTGTTTTATGTTGACTTTGAAAGATATTCCATGACTGCTGCAAGGATCTTTTCACTGGCATGGCCGTCTCCGTAAGGATTTACCGCCGTTGCCATCCTTTTGTATACATCGGTATCAGTAAGAAGAAGAGTAGCATCACCAACAATGTCCCCGCGGTTGATTCCGCTTAGCTTTACTGTTCCCATTTCAACGGCTTCGGGTCGCTCGGTTTCCTTTCTTAAGACAAGGACAGGTTTGCCTAATGCCGGTGCTTCTTCCTGGAGCCCACCGGAATCAGTCATTACCATATATGACCTTTTCATAAGGTTGTGGAGGTCGCGTACATCGAGCATTTCCGTAAGCCGCACCTTTTTGTTACCGGACAATAAGGGTCGTACGGTGGACTGGACTGCCGGGTTCGGATGAACCGGGTAAATGAACATTACATCGTCAAACTTTTCTGTCAGCTCATTTACCGCCATGCAGATGTTCTCAAGGGGTTCTCCAAGGTTTTCCCGTCTGTGTGCAGTCAGCAGTATGACCCTGTTACTTTTATAATCTACTTCAGTGAGGGTTGCATCATTGAATATATAGTCACTTCCAACAGTGGTATCAAGAGCATCAATTGCCGTGTTGCCGGTAACGAATATATTTTCATCAGGAACGTTTTCATGAAGAAGATTTGCTCTGTTTGATTCCGTGGGACTGAAATGAAGGGTTGCTATGTTTCCGACCAGCTTTCTGTTCATTTCCTCAGGAAAGGGTGAATAGATGTCGTGCGTCCGAAGACCTGCTTCAACATGCCCTACGGGAATCTTCTTATAGAATGAAGCCAGTGAACATATCAGGCAGGTGGCTGTATCTCCATGGACAAGGACCATATCGGGTTTTTCCAGTTCCAGTACCTTTGAGAATCTCTCCATGATTGCTGATGTTATATATTCAAGGGACTGGCTTTTTTTCATAATATCAAGGTCATAATCAGTCCTTATACCAAAAATGTCATTTACCATGTCGATGGTTTCCCGGTGCTGGGCTGTTGTGCACACAACAGTTTCGATGGAAGGTTCGTTCCTGAATGCCTTGACAACCGGAGCCATTTTGATTGCATCCGGACGAGTTCCATATACTATCATGACCTTATTTTTCTTCATCTTTGATTTCCTTTTCAGCAATGACTGTGGGATTGCTGTTTTTCCTTTTGTACTTCCCTGCCGGTCGGTATATGAATGAAATGACAAGAATGGTTGCAATAAGCAGACAGATGAGCAGGATACCGATATTCTTCATGCCTGTACCGGCCATGAGTACTGAAAGTGAACCAAGTACAATGCTTGCAAAATACAGAATGAGTACTGTTGTGCGCTGGCTGAAGCCTATGTCATCTATGAGTTTGTGGTGTATATGCTGCCTGTCTCCCTGGGAAATCGGTTGTCTTTTGATCAACCTTCTGGAAAAAGCAAGTACAGTATCAAGTATTGGCAGTCCGAAGGCTATGACGGGAATGAATATTGAAAGGGCAGTATATGATTTCAATGTCCCTTGCATTGATACCATTGCCAGCGTGAATCCGATGAATGCCGAACCTGATTCCCCCATGAATATTTTGGCAGGGTTGAAATTTCTGGGCAGGAATCCAAGACATGCTCCTGCAAGTGCTGCGGTGATTATTCCCGCATATGAACCAACTAATTCTGCATCTGGTCTTAACAAAGATACTGCAAGAAGTGTAAGTGCACTTATTGTACCTATCCCGGCAGCAAGTCCGTCAAGACCGTCGATTATATTGAATGCATTTGTGAGGGCAACAATCCAGAAAATGGTTATTATTACTGAAACAACCGGATTCAGAAGAACCAGTGATGTAAGGGTATTCGGGTTTGTAAAAAATTCAATGCGGGAACCCGACACAAGAACAGCACCCACGGCAGCAGCAATCTGGAACAGAAGCTTGTAAAGAGGTTTGAGTTCAACGATGTCGTCCAGCACACCCATGAGAATAATAATAAACAGACCGCACAGAAGACCCAGGAGCTCCCGGTTTGCCACAAAGCTTTCATTGAAGATATAGTTGAGGATTATTGAAACCAAAAATCCTGTTATTATTGATAATCCGCCAAGCAAAGGAATTGGTTTGCTGTGAACATGCCTGTCCTTTGAAGGTACACTAAGGGCATTTGAAAAAAACGCCAGTCTTCTCACAAGTGGGTAGACTGCCGCTGAAACCAATAGGGAAATCAAAAATGTAATTGCAAAGGTCATTGTTAAACCTCGTCAAAATTAACCAGTTCGACACCGGCTTCATTCAGCATGGAAAGTGCCAGTTCGTCCGGATAATTTCCCCGGAATACCAGTTTTTTGATACCCGCATTTATCATAAGCTTTGCGCAAAGGGAACAAGGCTGAAGCGATACATACATGGTGGAACCATTGACTGAAGTACCTGAATAGGCTGCCTGTACTATTGCATTTTGTTCTGCATGTATTGCACGGCAAAGCTCATGTCTCTCGCCGGAAGGGATGTTGAGCTGTTGTCTGAGGCAGCCTACCTCCGCACAATGGGCAACACCGGAGGGCGCTCCGTTGTATCCGGATGCAAGGATTCTCTTGTCCTTGACGATAAGGGCACCGACCTGTCTTCGAAGACACGTCGAACGCGTTTTCACCAAATCCACGATCTGCATGAAATACTCATCCCAGGATGGTCTTGCCATAAATCCTCCTTATTTTGTGCCGAAGAGTCTGTCTCCTGCGTCGCCGAGTCCGGGAACAATATATGCATTTGAATTCAAGCCCTGGTCAACACAGGCACAGAATATCTGCACATCCGGATGGGCGGAACGTACCTTAGCGATTCCTTCGGGAGCTGCAATAAGGCACATGAGCTTAATATGTGATATATCTCTTTTTTTCAGAAAACTGATTGCCGCAGAAGCAGAGCCGCCGGTTGCCAGCATCGGATCAAGAAGAACCATTTCTCTTTCTGAAGCATCATCGGGGAGTTTGCAGTAATATTCCACCGGTTCAAGGGTGTCATGATCGCGGTACAGGCCTATATGCCCTACTTTGATCATTGGCATGAGTTTGAGCATCCCGTCCACCATACCAAGTCCTGCTCTTAAAATGGGAACTATACCCATCTTCTTGCCTGAAAGTATATTTGTCTTCGCCATTCCTATGGGAGTTTCAATTTCTACTTCCTGCAGTGGCATGTCCCTGGTAACCTCATAGGTCATCAACATTGCAATTTCACTTACAAGTTCCCTGAATTCCTTTGTATCCGTGTTCTTGTCCCTCAGTAAGGAAACCTTGTGTTGAATCAACGGGTGATCAAAGATAAAAACCATTTCGTCATGCTTCTTAAAGGTCATGCTTAATCCTCCTTGCCGGCCTTTTGTTCCAGTTGCTGTATTTTAATATTTCTTCTTTCATATTTTCCGCCCAGATAATCGGTGGAAAGCCACTCATCCACTATCGACAAGGCCAGGTCAACTCCCGTAACCCTGGAGCCAAGGGCCAGGATATTGGAATTATTGTGCTGACGAGACAGCCTTGCATGGAATTCAGTTGTGCACAGTGCAGCCCTTATGCCGTCAAACTTGTTTGCTGCTATGGACATTCCTATGCCGGTACCACATATAAGAATGCCCCTGTCACATTGTCCGCATTGTATTGAGTTAGCTGTTTTCTCTGCAAAATCGGGAAAATCAACTGAATCCTCGGAATCAGGGCCGAAATCAATGAATTCCAGACCTTTTTTCCTAAGATGTTCCTTTACTGTATTCTTAAGAGAATAACCTGCATGGTCACTGCCGATAGCTATCATTGGTGCCTCCGGGCTTGAATTTCACAAACCATTCTATATTAATGGGTACCTATTGTCAAAGCCGGAATGGGATTATAATGGACTTGTCTAGTCCCTGTTTATTTTCTTTGCTTTCCTTCTAAAAAGGGCGAGGCCTCCGAAACCCCCTACGATTGCAATATAGTAGCCAAAATCATACCACCAGCCGGTGTTTATGCTCTCATAGATGCGTATACTTTTGTTGAACAGGCTGATAATAAGAGAAATTGGAGCTATCCATCCATGCCAGATGCCCCACAGGAAGTTGGCGGGTTTTTCCATTGTTGCTTTTCCGTCACCGGGCGCACATGAAGAAAGCATGAAGACAAGAAGAACCGCCAGTATCAGAATCATGAAATATTTCTTTTTCATAGGAAACCTCCGGATAAATTATATACCTGGAAAAAGAGGATGTCATCAAACATCCTCTTTTCTTGTTATTTTTCGTATGCTTTTTTCGAGTTTTACCCGAGGGGTCATTACCCTGTGACCGCAGCCGGTACATTGTATTCTGAAATCCGCACCCACCCTCAGGACCAACCATTCCTTCGAACCGCAGGGATGCTGCTTCTTCAATTCCAATATATCATTCAGCCTGATGTCCATGGGCATGGGATCACCTCAGTACTTTGTAAGATATGAGTCAAGTTCCCACTTGGTAACCTGTGTCCTGTATGAGTTCCACTCTTCTCTTTTTCCGTCAAGGAACTTATTGAAAATGTGTTCACCCAGGACATCTTTCACAAGTGCACTCTTTTCCATGTGTTTCAAGGCTTCATTCAGGTCTGAAGGAAGTGAAACGACCTTTTGTCTTTTTCTTTCAGCAGGACTCATTTCATATATATTCTTGTTTACAGGTGCCGGAGCATCTATCTTGTTTTCAATTCCATCGAGTCCTGCGGCAAGAATCCCGGCCAGTGCAAGGTATGGATTGCAGGAAGGATCCGGGTTCCTGAGTTCCAGCCTTGTTGAATTTCCCCTGCAGGCGGGTACCCTTATCAAGGGGCTTCTGTTCTGGGCGGACCATGCAACATAGACAGGGGCTTCATATCCGGGAATAAGCCTCTTGTATGAATTTACCGTTGGATTGGTCAGCGCTGTAATTGAGCTTATGTGCTTGACCAGACCTCCGATGAAATTATATGCGTCGCCGCTTAGATTGTTCTTGTCACCGGCATCACAAAAGGCATTGCTGCCATCCTTGAAGAGTGAGATGTTTGTGTGCATTCCTGATCCGCTTATTCCCGCTATTGGTTTTGGCATGAAGGTTGCGTGGAGTCCATGTCTCTGGGCCATTACCTTTACGACAAGCTTGAAAGTAAGTATTGCGTCAGCTGCAGTCAGTGCATCCGTATATTTGAAATCAATTTCATGCTGGCCCGGTGCCACCTCGTGATGGCTTGCTTCAATTTCAAATCCCATTTCCTCAAGGATCATGCTAATGTCCCTACGGGCATTTTCTCCAAGGTCAATGGGGCCAAGGTCAAAGTAACCTGCATTGTCATGGGTGATTGTCGTCGGGTTACCGTCGGTATCTGTAAGGAAAAGAAAGAATTCACACTCAGGACCGACATTGAACTGTTCATATCCCATTGAGTTGGCCTTCTTAACCATTTTCTTCAAAATATATCTTGGATCACCTTCGAAAGGTTTTCCATCTGATGTATAGACATCACATATCAGCCTTGCTACCTTTCCTGACTGTGAACGCCACGGGAATATTGCAAAGGTGTTTGGGTCAGGTCTCAGATACATGTCCGATTCCTCAATACGGGCAAATCCTTCTATTGATGATCCATCGAACATACATTCATTGGAAAGTGCCTTTTCAAGCTGGTCTACGGTAATGGCCACATTCTTGAGTATACCGAAGATATCAGTGAACTGAAGTCTGATGAACTTGACATCATTCTCCCTTACAAGACTTATAACTTCTTCCTTGGTTCTTTCAACTTTCATAATGATTCCTTTCGCCGGTGATTCCGATTAAAAAAAACGACGCACATCCCCCCGTATGAGCCGGGTTGGTTGAAACGCCGTTGTTTCAAATATGTAACCTGGTCTAGTCTTCAGGTTCGAACATATCCTTTGGAGCGCCGCATTCCGGGCAAACCCAATCGTCCGGAAGATCTTCAAAGGGTGTATCTTCAGGGATATCAGCCATTTCGTCGCCTAATTCCGGGTCATAGACGTAACCGCATACAGTACAGACATATCTCATGTTGCTTGACCTCTTTTCATATACTATGAATACATTTTGATATATAATCTAGAAAAAATCAAGTAGGGGTACCATTTATTTTCCATGAGGGTTTTTACTGCAATCAACTTCAAACCTGCTGCAAAACATTACTTACATGGCTTAGCGGGTAAAATAGCATCTTCGTACAGGGATGCAAGGCTTACCAGACTTGAAAATCTGCACATGACCATTGTTTTCATCGGAGAGGCAGACAGAATCAAAACCGGTCATGTGATCAAAGCCCTCAGGGAAACCGCAAAGGAAATCGAAAGATTCAATATAGCCGTGAATGGCATCTCCAGCTTCAGGAAGAAAAACAAACATACAGTCATCTGTACCATCAGGAACTCGCTGGAAATGGAAAAGCTTCATGCCTCTACGGTCAGAAATCTCCGCAAGGAGGGCTTGGAAATTGAAGAAGTTGTATTCAGACCACACATAACCCTTGCAAGACAGGCCGAACTTATTGCAAATGAGAATACAATAAAGATACCTGAACAGACATTGGAAGTTGATGAAATCTGTGTAATGGAAAGCAGTCGTATCAACGGAGTTCTTACTTATACACCGTTGGCGAAATTCAGACTGGGGGTAAGTGAATGAACAAGGTAACCTTAGATGTCAGGAAGACAGGCGGCATAATCAGCAAATATATATACGGACATTTTGCAGAACATCTTGGAAGATGCATTTATGATGGAATGTGGGTAGGAAGGGAATCAGAAATTCCAAATATAAACGGAGTCAGAGAGGATGTAATCGAAGCCCTCAGAAAAATAAGGGTTCCGGTTCTCAGATGGCCCGGAGGATGTTTTGCAGATGAATACCACTGGATGGACGGAATAGGTCCGGGGAGGAACAGGAAAAGACAGGTAAATACCCACTGGGGAATGGTTACAGAAACAAACCGGTTCGGTACCCATGAGTTCATGGACTTGTGTGAAGAACTTGGTTGTGATGCATATATTGCCGGGAACCTTGGAAGCGGTACTGTAAGGGAAATGCAGGACTGGGTTGATTACATAAGCTGCAAAAAAGGCACATATATGTCGGAACTGAGAGCGGAGAATGGAAGGGAAAGACCATGGAAGCTGCCGTTTTTTGGCATAGGCAATGAAAGCTGGGCCTGCGGTGGAAATATGACACCTTCATATTACTCTGACCTTTATAAAAGGTATCAGACTTATGTGAGGAGTTATCCCGGCAACGGAGTCAGAAAGATTGCCTGCGGAGCAAATGAAAATGATTACAACTGGACTGATGTTGTAATGAGGGAGGCTTCTTCACACATGTGGGGGCTGAGCCTTCATTATTATACCAGGGTGAACAACAATTTCACGGAGATGGGACATTCCTTTGAGTTCGGTGAAGAGGAATGGTACAGGATCATGAAACACACCTATCTGATGGATGAGTACATTGAAGGTCACTCAAGGATAATGGATAAATATGATCCGGAAAAAAAGGTTGCAATGGTTGTCGATGAATGGGGAACCTGGTACAAGGCCATGGCCGGAACCAATAAAAGATTTTTCCATCAACAGAACACAATGAGGGATGCTGTTTCAGCAGCAGTTCACTTCAATACATTCCACAAACACAATGAAAGGGTAAAAATGGCCAACCTTGCGCAGACGGTCAATGTGCTTCAGGCAGTGATTCTTACGTATGACGATGTAATGATCAAGACACCGACATACCATGTCTTTGATCTCTACAAGGAACATATGGAGAACACATATATTGATGCATCAATAGAAACAAATTACTACAGGGATCTGCCGGGGATTGATGCAACAGCCTCTATGAACGAGGAGACAGGTGCGGTTTATGTTTCCGTCTGCAACCTGAATCCCGCGGAAACTTCCGAATTCATGATTTCAATCGAAGGCAGGGACACAAAACCTGATGTCAGGTGTCGGATTCTCAAGGGCAGTGAAATTACATCACACAATACACCAGGGCAACCTGATAATGTCAGTATAAAGAAATTCAATGATTTTAAAGTAAGTGAAAACACAATTGGCTGCACTCTTCCTCCGGGATGCGTAGCCACCTTTGAAATACTCTGAATAATGTAAGACACCCCGGTTACAATTCAGAACAGAATGGATACCGGGGTGTCTTTAACACTGATTTATGAAAAGTCAGTCTATTTCAATTGAGGCAATCATGCTGTCGAAAATTTCCTTCTCCATCTCGTTCGTATAGCTGCAGATGATTACAAGGACATAATGGCTTTTGGTGATGGCGTACATGTCCTGGTACACCTTGTACTGGTCATAATCTATTTCGATGGTGCCTTTTGCAAACTGGCGGTCGCTTATCCATATCTTTTCCAATGGATACGTGACTGCATCGATCATTGTATCTTCATAAAGATATTCCGAGAAATCCATGTAGTTGGTAACGTAGTTCTCCTTGCTTATGGTTTCACCGATGCTTCGCATATTTTCAGAATAAATATTGATATACGAGTTAAATTCACCTTCTGTTTCATCTCCATAAAGGTTGCCATAGACGAACTGAACAACTGATTCAGCACTGAGATCCTCAATGGAGTTAATATCTACAGGTGGGAGTTCCTCGCCATTCTCATCATATGGGGGATTTGCATTCAGTATTTCCTGTGGACTGAGGTAGGTAAGGTCGGGATTGAGCTCAATGGAGAAATTGAAGAATTCGTTGGTATAGCTTTTACCATAATCCATGGTACCCCAGCCGAATTCCGCCGTATCATCCTTTTTTGAACATCCTGCGAGAAGGGTAAATGCAAGCGCAATAATTACTACATATATAAGTGTTTTTTTCATTGTCATTCTCCGATTATCTTTACAAGGACCCTCTTGTCCCTTTTTCCGTCAAACTCTCCGTAGAAAATCTGTTCCCATGGACCAAAGTCCAGCCTTCCGTTGGTCACTGCTACAACTACCTCACGACCCATGATTGTTCTTTTCAGATGTGCATCAGCATTGTCTTCAAATCCGTTGTGTGCATACATATCATATGGTTTCTCGGGAGCAAGTTCTTCAAGCCATCTTTCAAAATCGGAATGAAGACCGCTTTCATCATCATTGATGAAGACACTGGCGGTTATGTGCATTGCGTTGCACAGAAGAAACCCTTCCTTTATTCCACTTTCTGACAGACACTTGTTGACTTCAGGGGTAATATTACGGAACCCGCGCCTTCCCCTGATATTGAACCATAATTCTTTTCTATAGCTTTTCATTCATTCTCCATGTGTTTTTTACAATAATATTATACCTGCTATGGCAGAACTTACAATCAAAATTACCGGATGGACCCTGAACCTGTAACCGGCAACAAACACTACAGTGGCTATTATTATGGGGATAGGCTGGAAAAACTCCAGCAGGGAACCACCGGCACTGAGAGCTTTTACATCAAACAGGGTGATTGCCGCCAGGTTTGCGCACACTGCTGCAATCATACCTGTTACAACCGGTCTGACTACGGTCATTACTCCGTTTACATAGAGGTTATTCCTGTATTTGTTATAAAAATGGGCAATTATTATTATAATGATGACTGACGGGGCGACAAGTCCGGCTGTAGCAGAAATACCGCCAAGAATGCCTGCTGCTTTGTTGCCTGCATATGTTGCCATATTTATGCCGATTGGTCCGGGAGTCATTTCGGAAATTGCAATCATATCTATTATTTCAGTTTCTATGACCCAGCCCTTTGATATGAGGATTTCGGTCATCAGAGGGATTGTTGAGAGACCTCCGCCTATGCTGGTGATTCCTATGAAAAAGAAGTTCAGGAATAGTTCAAGAAGGATCATGATGCCCTCCTTGTCTTGAAAATCGTGTAGATAACTGAAAACAAAAGGGCTCCGGCGATAATATAGTAAGCGGGAACCTGAAGGACAAACAGAAGAATGAAACCCAGGGCTCCAAGAATATAGGTAAAAACATTGAAAAAGGCTTTTTTTGCCATCTTGATTATGGAAACCGCTATAAGGGCTACAACTGCCCCTTGTATTCCAAGCAAAGCTTTTCCAACATATATATTATCCCTGTATTTCAGGATCAGTGCAGACAATGCTGTTATTATTATAAGAGAAGGAGCAACCATTCCGAGGGTTGCCGCCAGGGCACCGGGAATGCCTCCGGTTTTATATCCGATGAATGTGGCTGTGTTAATTGCGATTATGCCCGGAGTTGACTGCCCTATTGCATAACAGTCGAGAACTTCTTCTTCCGTTGCCCATTTATGCTTTTCCGTCACTTCCCTTTGAATCATGGGAAGCATTGCGTAACCACCGCCGAAAGTGAAAAGACCTATCCTGAAGAATGCGGCAAAAAGCCCTGTAATATGCTTTTTGTCCCTCATATCAATCCCTTTGCCTCTTTGTCAAGACGGTCGAAGAATGAAACCATGAAATCATGCCTTTCTCCGGCCAGCCTTTTACCCTCTTCAGTATACATTCTGTCTTTTATCTTGATCAGCTTGACCTTGTATTCCCTGTAGGCTGTATCCTCCTTTGAATAGGACTCGGTTTTTTCAATGTCAAGGCCGGGAAGATGTACAGCAGCACCCACTTCTCCTGCAAATACAAATGCCCTTCCGATTCCAATGGCTCCTATGGCGTCAAGCTTGTCTGCGTCAAACAGGCACATGGCTTCGGGTGTTGAAGGAGCGGGTTCGCTTCTGTATCTGTGGGATTCTATGCAGTGGATGATAGGAGGGATTTCCGACTCCTGATATCCGGCATCAACAAGAATGGGAACAGCCATTTCAGCACTGATTTTCTCATGGGAGAGTTTTCCAAGGGCCTGATCCTGTGCATGTCTGCCAATATCATGTAAAAGAGCCGCTGCCGTCACAATGTCAGTGTCTGCCTTTTCAATTGCAGCAATATGCAAAGCAAGATTGACAACCCTTTCGGTGTGCTCCTTGTCATGGCTGCCCTTTCCTTCGGACAGTATTTCGTATGCCTTTTCCCTTATTTCGTCAAGTCTGCTCATAATGGAAAGATTATACACTATTTCTGCAGGGCGATACAGTTCCGGCACAGAACAATATCCAAAACATGGACATACAGGACAACTGATTATTGTGAGAACATATAAGTCAAATAATATGGAAAACCCACCGGAAAAGAGATATACTCACCATAAGCAATCAACCAACAACGGCGGGAAAGCAAAGGAGAAAAAGAAATGAGTTATCCCAGGAATCCTGATATCGAAAAGAAAGCCCATGAAGTGATCCAGTATGCAAAACTGATGTATGAATACGGGGTCTCTGAAACAAACATTGAAGAAGCCCTGAATGGTGTAGCTGTTTATCTGAAGGATGCAACGGAACGATTGAAGAGCCTTGAAATCGACCGTAATTTGCTAAAAGATGAGCCGAATTCCCTTTTGGATATAAGAGCACTCAGGGAACCGGGCCCCAGGAGATTGTGGAAATCGTTTGACAAAAAGGTATATGAAGACAAACTGGCAGGAGCAGTACTTTCCAGATTTGCAGGATGCACCCTTGGCGCTCCCGTCGAATTCTGGACTGTGGAACAGATGGAGGATTGGGCCGCTTACAATGACATTGCATTTCCACCGGTTGATTACTGGCCGGAAATAAAGAATCCCTCTGATCTTCGATATGGTATGAGCCGATTCGAGGATTATACCCGAAGCAGAATGAATGGTGTACCAGTGGATGATGACATCACTTACACAATTCTTGGTCTACTTATAGCAGAGGAATATGGACTGGATTTCAGTGTGGAAGACGTGGGAAAAGCCTGGCTCAGGTATCTTCCGATGGCTTGCACGGCAGAGCATATCACCCTTGAAAATCTTAAAAAAGGTGTCCCGGCGGAAAAAGCCGGGGAAACCGATAATCCCTACTGTCAGTGGATAGGTGCAGATATCCGGAGTGACCCATGGGCATACATGGCACCGGCCTGGCCTGAAAAGGCGGCTGAACTGGCCTGGCGTGACGCCTTCCTGTCACATAGGAGAAACGGTATTTACGGGGAGATGTTCTTTGCTGCGGCACAGTCTGCGGCGTTTGCGGTGGACACGGCAAGGGAAGCCATTGAAACAGGTCTTACCGAAATACCAAAGGGATGCTTATTATACAAAGATATTATATGGGCATTGGAGTACTCAGGGAAAATTCACAATTACCGAGATGCAAGAAGAGCCGTGGATGAAAGGTTTGCAGGTATGGGTGGTGCACATACCAACAACAATGCATGCCTTACTGTATTTGGTTTGCTGATGGCTGAAGGTGATGTGACCGGAGTAATCTCCAATCTTGTTGCAATGGGTCTGGACAACGACTGTACGGCAGCAACTGCAGGAAGTATCGTAGGTGCAATAGTGGGGAAAGACGGTGTGCCTAAACACTGGTATGCTCCTTTCAATGACAAGGTCAGAACTTACATGAATGGAGTACCCGAACTCAGCATAACTGACGTGCTCAATAGATTCGGTGCACTTGCCTGGGAATTATGGAAGAGAAACAATGAATGAGCAATACTATGCAGGTCAGTATTCAAATAAAGAAATGGAGGAACAAAGAACATGGACCTAAGTATATTTGAAGCCGTCATGCTTCTGTGTTTTGGCCT
>ERZ795053.1815-NODE-1815-length-26554-cov-7.117136_pt1 | contig 26554 bp, 27 predicted proteins | sample MGYA00375137_ERZ795053 | MGnify/ENA primary metagenome ERZ795053 (study PRJEB30182, sample SAMN05720284) | activated sludge metagenome | isolation source: Anaerobic digester | place: Hong Kong | collected 2014-12-17 ...
AAGCAAAACGCCGTTACTCGGTCACAGTCCTCAAAGACGTGGAGTTTGTTTGTCCGTAACGACCACTTCTCCTAAAAAACCGAATTCGGCTTTACGCAAAATATGCAGAATCAGACGCACCAACGGCGACGAAGGCACATGCTACATTCCCGGCGAAGGTCACAATCTGCAAGAACACAGTGTTGTTCTTATTCGCGGCGGCAGAGTAAGAGATTTGCCCGGTGTGCGTTATCACGTTATTCGCGGCACGCTTGACACCGCGGGCGTTGCAAACCGCAAACAAGCCCGTTCAAAATACGGCGTAAAACGTCCCAAGAAATAAACTTTTTTAGGACAAAAAAATTTCTTAGTTACAGCTTTAAGTGTGATATGTCGGTAAAGACGCTCACATGATAGGCAGTATGCGCGAATTAGTTTATTTCCGCAGAAGTTTCTCCGATTAAGTTTTAATCGTTGAGTTAGCTGTATCTAAAAGAGCAAAGCAAAAATATCAAAAGGAGGAAAGACATTTATGCCAAGAAGAAGCGGCGTCCCAAAAAGAGACGTTCTTCCCGATCCCATTTACAATAGTAAAATCGTCACAAAAGTTATAAATCAAATTATGCTTGACGGTAAAAAAGGGACCGCGCAACAAATCGTCTACGGAGCGTTTGATCTTATTAAAGATAAAATGAACGCGGAACCGATGGACGTATTCAATCAAGCGTTAAATAACGTTATGCCAATGTTGGAAGTCAAAGCTCGCAGAGTCGGCGGATCAAACTACCAAGTTCCTATGGAAATCCGTCCCGAAAGAAGACAAACTTTGGCTATTCGTTGGCTTGTATTATTTTCAAGAAAACGTAGTGAGAAAGAAATGTATCAAAGACTCGCGGGAGAGTTGATGGACGCTTACAACTCTACGGGCAACGCTTTCAAAAAGAAAGAGGATATGCACCGTATGGCTGAAGCGAACAAGGCATTCGCTCACTACCGTTGGTGATAAGCAGAAGACATTATGACTAGAAATTATCCGCTAAGCCGCGTGCGCAACATAGGTATTATGGCGCATATCGACGCAGGCAAAACCACAACAAGCGAACGCATTTTGTTTTTCACGGGCAAAACCCGTAAAATAGGCGAAGTGCACGAAGGCACGGCTACAATGGACTTTATGATACAGGAGCAGGAAAGGGGCATAACAATAGGCTCCGCCGCTACCACAGTCCATTGGCTGAATCCGTACGACAAGACCGATTATCGTATAAATCTTATAGATACTCCCGGTCACGTTGACTTTACGGTAGAAGTCGAGCGTTCGCTAAGAGTTTTAGACGGAGCAGTCGCCGTTTTTTGCGCAAAAGGCGGTGTAGAACCGCAAAGCGAAACCGTCTGGCATCAAGCGACGAAATACGGTGTACCGCGTATCGCGTTTGTCAACAAAATGGATATTAACGGAGCCAATTACTTGAACGTCGTTAATATGATGCGAGAAAGACTGAAAACAAACGCAATGCCCATACAATTACCGATAGGAAAAGAAGACTCTTTTGTCGGCGTAGTGGATATCATCGAACAAAAAGCTTATTATTACCTAGACGCGCAGGGAAACGATATAAAAGTTAAAGAAATACCTAAGGAAATGGCGGACGAAGTTCATATTTACCGCACACAACTGGAAGAATTTGTTGCGGGAAGAGACGATGAACTGGCTACGAAATTTTTGGAAGGAACGTCTTTGACCGTTGACGAAATCAAAAAAGGCGTCAGAAAAGCTACGTTAGACCTTGCAATGACTCCGGTTTTATGCGGTTCGGCTTACAAAAACAAAGGCGTTCGGCTACTTCTCGACGCTGTTTGTGATTATTTGCCAAGTCCGTCCGATATCCCCGACGTTGTAGGTTTTGACGTAAAAAACAACGAGAAAAAAATAACTCGTAAAGCCGACGACAAAGAACCGCTTTGCGCCATAGCTTTCAAAATAGTAACCGATCCATTCGTGGGCAAGCTTGCGTATGTAAGAATTTACAGCGGCACGCTTACGGCGGGAAGTTACGTATACAATTCCTCTCGCGGAAAACGTGAAAGAATATCAAAAGTTCTTCAAATGCACGCAAACCACAGAGAAGAAATAGAAGAAAGCTACGCTGGCGAAATAGTGGCTGTCGTGGGACTCAGAGATACCACCACAGGCGACACCCTTTGCAGCGAAAAAGCTCCGATATTATTAGACAGTATGGTTTTCCCCGAACCTGTTATAAAAGTGGCTATAGAGCCAAAAACAAAACAGGGCGGCGAAAGAATGCTTGTCGCTTTATCAAAGCTATCGGACGAAGACCCGACTTTCAGGACTTATACTGACAGCGAAACGGGACAGACAATCATCGCGGGCATGGGCGAACTGCACCTTGAAATAATAGTAGACAGACTGCTTAGAGAATTTAAAGTCGAAGCGAATATCGGCAAGCCGCAGGTTTCTTACAGAGAAACGATTACGGTTCCCGCCGAAGGCGAAGGCAAATATATCCGTCAAACGGGCGGAAAAGGCGCGTACGGTCATTGCGTTATCAGACTTGAACCGCTTGAAAAAGGCAAAGGATTTGAGTTTGTTGACAAAAGCGTGGGCGGCGTCGTTCCAAAAGAATATATTACGCCTATCAAAAACGGTATCTTGGAAGCGTCCAGAAGCGGCGTTTTGCTGGGATATGAGATGGTAGACTTTAGAGCAGTATTAATCGACGGCAGTACCCACCCTGTGGATTCATCTGAAATGGCGTTCAAAATAGCGGGTTCGCTGGCTTTCCGCGAAGCGGCGGCAAAAGCGAAACCTATATTACTCGAACCCATGATGAAAGTAGAAGTTACGCTGCCCGAAGAATATTTGGGCGACGTTATGGGAAATATCACAAGCAGGCGCGGCAATATCACGGGTATAGAAATAAGAAACGGCATTCAAGTAATAAATGCTACGATACCGCTTTCGACTATGTTCGGATACGCCACGGATTTACGCAGTCATACCCAAGGAAGGGGTAACTACACTATGCAATTTGACGCGTTTACGCAAGTGCCAAAGGCTGTTGCGCTGAAAATGGGTATAAAACCGTAAAAGCGGGAAAACGCTCAAAAAGTGTAGACCAAAAATCAAAAGTATATTATAATGTATACAAAATCAAATAAAAAATTATTATCTATGTATAATTAGGAGGAAACAAACCAATGGCAAAACAAAAATTTGACAGAACCAAGCCCCACGTCAATATCGGTACTATCGGACACGTCGACCACGGTAAAACCACTTTGACGGCTGCTATTACAATGGTGCTTAATATGAAAGGCGAAGCGACAGTTATGAAATACGACGAAATAGATAAAGCGCCCGAAGAAAAAGCAAGAGGTATCACGATCAACACAGCTCACGTTGAATATCAAACGGAAAAACGCCACTACGCGCACGTTGACTGCCCGGGACACGCAGACTATGTTAAAAACATGATCACAGGCGCGGCTCAAATGGACGGCGCAATCCTCGTTGTTTCCGCAGCAGACGGTCCCATGCCTCAAACCCGCGAGCACATTTTGTTAGCTCGTCAGGTAGGCGTTCCTTATATAGTTGTATTTATGAACAAAACCGACTTAGTTGACGACCCCGAATTGCTCGAATTGGTTGAAATGGAAGTCAGAGAATTGCTCAGCAAATACGAATTCCCCGGCGATGATATTCCTATCATTAAAGGTTCAGCAAAAGTTGCTATGGACGCTGTTTTGGCTGGCAACAACAACCCCGATGATCCTATTTTCAAATGCATTTGGGATCTTATGGACGCTGTTGACTCATATATTCCCACACCGGAAAGAGCTACAGACAAACCGTTCCTTATGCCCGTAGAAGACGTTTTCACTATCACAGGTCGTGGAACAGTTGCAACAGGCAGAGTAGAACGTGGCGAAGTTAAAATGGGCGACACAGTTGAAATCGTTGGTCTTAAAGACGAAATCACAACCACAGTTGTTACAGGCGTAGAAATGTTCAGAAAACTTCTTGACAGCGCTGTTGCAGGCGACAACGTAGGTTTGTTACTTCGTGGTATAGCTCGTGCCGACGTTGAACGCGGACAAGTTATTTCTAAGCCCAAGAGCATTCATCCTCACAAAAACTTTGAAGGTCAAGTTTACGTATTGACTAAAGAAGAAGGCGGACGTCACAGCCCGTTCTTTAACGGATATCGTCCTCAGTTCTATTTCAGAACAACAGACGTTACCGGTTCTATCGAACTTGGCAAGGGCATCGAAATGGTTATGCCTGGCGACCACACCACAATCAGCGTAAAACTTATCACACCGATCGCTATCGAAGAAGGTCTCCGTTTCGCTATTCGTGAAGGCGGCAGAACAGTCGGTTCCGGCGTTGTATCCAAGATTTTGGCTGACTAATCAGTAATTTTAAAAATTAAATATAAAGGGCATCAAAAACGGTGCCCTTTATTATTTCTCTTTATAGTCGCGCTGTTTATAAAAAAAGTTGTTTATCAATGCGTATAGCAATCGATAAAGGATTTTCTACAAAATAGCTGAAAAACTTTGAAGAGAAAAAATTATGCTGAATCGTGAAAAAAGAAAAGTCAAAAAGTAAAAACCTCGCTATTTTCTTGACAACTGGCGTCTGCTATGTTATCATAATCAAGCACTTCTTGGCGGGGGTGTAAATTTTTGCGTAAATTTTTTTGGAGAAAATAAAAATGGCTAACAAAAAAGGCAACAGATTGAAAGTTACTCTGGCTTGCACAGAATGCAAAAACCGTAACTACGACAATATGAAAAACACTAAAAACACCACCGAAAAGCTCGAATTGAACAAATATTGTCCGACTTGCAAAAAACATACCGTTCATAAAGAAGCGAAATAGGAGAAACGAAAATGGCTGAAGTTGTAAAAACCCGTAAAAAATCAAGACTCGCCGAACATCTTTCAAAAAGCTGGTCAGAGCTTAAAAAAGTTTCGTGGCCGACGTTTTCGACCGTTGTAAAAAACACCAGCGTTGTTTTGGTAGTAGTTTTATTCTTTTTAGTGGTAATCGGAGCCAGCGACGCGCTCTTTGGATGGCTGTTGAAGCTCATTAAGGGTTAGTCGGCGGTAAAAGGATAAAATGCCGAATAATAATGAAGCTAAATGGTATGTACTTCATACCTATGCGGGCTATGAAAATATCGTAAAGGCGAACCTCGAGCAGATGGTTGAGAACAACAATCTGCAAGACGCCATTTTTGATATAAAAATACCCACCGAACAAGTTATTGAAGAAAAAAACGGCAAAAAACGCGCCGTCGAAGTTAAATCGATGCCTTGTTACGTGTTTGTAAAGCTTATTTATTCATCTCAAATATGGTATCTATTGACCAATACGAGAGGCGTAACGGGTTTTGTCGGTCCTCAGGGAAAAGCGTGGCCACTGGACGAAGACGAAGTCCGCAGACACAAGCTTGAAGACTTCAAAATCGATTTCGCGCTTGACGTTGGTGAAAACGTTAAAATCATCGACGGTTCTTTTGTCGGTATGATCGGCGCAATCAAATACGTTGACCAAGCCAGACAAAAAGTCGGCATCATTTTAAATATGTTCGGACGCGAAACGCCCGTTGAAATGGATTTTGACCAAGTAGAAGCGTTACAAAAATAAAACAGACAATAATTTTGTTTATTTTTAGTTTAGTTGATGGAAGCTATTAAAAAGCAAATCTCAATTAGCAAAAATATTTTAAAAAACAAAGTTAATAATAAATTTAAGACACTAATTTTAGCCGAAAAAAATGGCTATGCAGTGGAAGGGCATTCGCCCGCTTACCACAAAGGAGATAAAAATGGCAAAAAAAGTAACAGGAGTAGTAAAGCTCCAACTTAATGCCGGTAAAGCGACACCGGCACCCCCGGTTGGTTCCGCATTAGGTCCTACCGGCATCAATATTCCTATGTTTGTTAAGGAATTTAACGCGAAAACGCAAGACAAAATGGGTTTGATTATTCCCGTAATCATTACGATTTATCAAGACCGTTCTTTCACGTTCGTGTTGAAAACTCCGCCGGCATCCGTGCTTATCAAAAAAGCGTGCGGAATTGAAAGCGCCAGCAGCGTTCCAAACCGCGACAAAGTAGCGAAAATCACCAAAGCTCAAATCGAAGAAATCGCAAAACTCAAAATGGTTGACCTTAACGCGGCTAACCTTGAAACAGCTTGTTCGATGATAGCAGGCACGGCGCGCAGTATGGGCGTCGTCGTCGAAGGTTAAGGAGGAACGTCAAATGAAAGGAAAAAGATTTACACAAGCTCTTGAAAAGTTTGACAAAAGCAAAGCTTACGAAGTAGACGAAGCTATCCAACTCGCTCTCGATACAGCAACGGCAAAATTCGATGAAACACTCGAACTTCACGTTAGACTTGGCGTTGACCCCAGACACGCAGACCAACAAGTTCGCGGCACGGTAGTATTACCGAACGGAACAGGTAAAAAAGTTCGCGTTTTGGTTATCGCAAAGGGCGCAAAAGCGGACGAAGCACAAGCAGCGGGCGCTGATTACGTAGGAGCGGAAGAAATCGTTCAAAAAATTCAAAAAGACAACTGGTTTGAATTTGACGTATGTATCACAACTCCCGATATGATGGGCGTTGTCGGACGTATAGGTAAAATATTAGGTCCTAAAGGACTTATGCCCAACCCCAAGAGCGGCACAGTTACTATGGACGTAACCAAAGCTATCAACGAAGTTAAAGCAGGTAAGGTTGAATATCGTGTTGACAAAACAGCTATCTGCCACGTTATTTTCGGCAAAAAGAGCTTTGGCAAAGAAAAACTTTACGAAAACCTGCAGGCTATTATGGAAGCTATCATCAAAGCTAAGCCGGCAAGCGCAAAGGGCACATATTTGAAGAGCGTCGTTATCGCTTCTACAATGGGACCCGGCGTAAAAGTAGTTTATAGAGCTTAATTAACAACATTAACTGAATAAAAAGTTCTGGTATTCTAAGACAGCAAGTAACAAAATAAATCTTGCCGAGATACATTGACAAAATTAAAGGATATTCCTTTTTGCCCTTGTATTTACGGTAATACAAGGGCTTTTTAATACAAAATATTAAAAGGAGGAACAAAATTTGAGCGAACAAGAAAAGATGTCCGTAAACAAATCAGCTAAAAGAGAAGTCGTTGACGAAATCAAAAATACGATTTCACAATCCCAGTCTTTCGTTTTGATAGACTACAAAGGATTGACAGTTGCTCAGGACACCGAATTTAGAAAAACTTTCCGTGAAGCAGGCGTTAAATACCAAGTACTCAAAAACACTTTGGTAAGAATCGCGTTAAACGAACTTGGATATAACGAGTTTGACGAAGCTTTAAACGGACCCACAGCCGTAGCTTTTGGTATGACAGACGCGCTTGCTCCCGCAAAAGTAGCGGACGAGAGCATAACAAAATACAAAGCTATGCAAATAAAATGCGGTATGATGGACAAAAAGTTTATCGACAAAGTTACAGTCGAACAACTTGCTAAAGTTCCCGCTAAACCCGTTTTACTTTCTATGTTGCTTTCGGTCTTGACCGCGCCTGTAAGAGGTATGGCGGTAGCATTAAACCGTTTGGCGGAAAAGAAAGGCGAACAAGCGTAATTAACAGGTCGGCGAAATATTAGACGCCGCAAAACATTTTTTTAAAATTTATTAGGAGAAAAATAATGGAAATCGCAAAATTTATTGAAGAAATTAAAAATATGACCGTTCTTGAATTGAACGAGTTAGTAAAAGCAATCGAAACGGAATTCGGCGTTTCTGCCGCTGCTCCCGTTGCAGTTGCGGCTGGTCCCGCAGCAGCAGCTCCCGCTGAAGAAAAAACAGAATTTGACGTTGTTTTGAAAGCAGTTGGACCTAAGAAAATCGAAGTTATCAAAGCTGTCCGCGAACTCACAGGTCTTGGTCTTGTTGAAGCTAAAAACCTTGTTGAAGGCGCTCCCAGCACAGTTAAAGAAGCTCAACCCAAAGAAGAAGCTGAAAAAATGCTCGCAAAACTTAAAGAAGCTGGCGCTGAAGCTGAACTTAAATAATTTTAATTTTAATAATAAAAAAGACGGTAAATTTACCGTCTTTTTTGTTATCATTTTTTTGCAAATTTTTTTGATTTTAATTTTTGAATTTTGCCGTTAAATTAACTCATATTTAATTTTGAATATTCTTACTTTAAATCGTTAATCTTGAGCGGTTTTCCGCTATTCTCTATTTATTTTGCAAAAATTCTGTCTCAGAACGTATTAGCTTTATATTGACAGTTGCTCATATGATTCGATTTTCGTTTCTAGGGTAAAACGCACTAAAATTGATAATAATGAAAATCTGTCTTTTTGATAATATGAACAAATGCGCATATATCTAGGGCTATTCTACTATTACGGTGATTTTTGCCGTGATTTCGGTGAAAACTTTTACTGAAAGCTCGTATTCGCCGACTGACTTAATCGGCTGAGGCAAAACTATGTCTTTTTTGTCGATTTCGTATCCGCTCTCGGCAAGTTTTTCCGCGATTTCGTGTACGGTAACGCTTCCAAAGAGTTTACCGTTTTCGCCTTTTTTCGCTTCTATATGTATCACCGCGCCGCTAAGTTTCGCCGCGAAATCTTTTGCAGCTTGTTTTTCCGCTTGTTTTTGTTTTTCAGTTCTTGCCGTTTCCGCTTCTATTTGTTTGATTACTTCGGGCGTCGCGAATTTTGCCAATCCTTTTTTAAAAAGAAAATTATTGGCGTAGCCGTCGGAAACGTTGATTATTTGACCTTTTTTACCTTGCGCTTTGACGTCTTGAAGCAATAATACTTTCATAAAATTTTTACCTCTCTTATTTAGATACATTTTAGCACCAAAACCGAGAGTATGTCAACGCCCGTTGAGCGGTGGTATAAAATTAACTTATAAAGCGAAAAATATTACTAATCAAAGGGAGGTTAACATAAATGAAGGAACAAAAAATCAACTGCGACGTATGCGCATGCAAGCACCAAGACAAAAACAGCGGCAGCTGCAAACTTAAATCTATTACCGTAGTACCCGCGGACGACATTCCCACCGCTCATTACTGCGGAGATTATGTAGAAAAATAATCAAAAAAAAGGGAGCTTAATAAAAGCTCCTTTTTTATTTATACCCGTATTGACTATTTGATAGTAGAAGGATTACTAAAAAATTTAATTTGCAGAATTTTTTCGAGCGGAATAAAAAGTTTTTAGCAGCTTTTTTAATGTGGAAAACGATAAAAAATTGTCGGCGGATTGTAAAGAAGAGTAAAATAACTTTTATTCAATATTTTTTGAATAAAAGACTTCAAATATATTTTTTTCTTCCGTTTTTTTGCCATGTTTAGACAAAACTTTTATTTTTCGGTTTTGCAATTCCCTTGACAAAGCAATATTGTCGCATTACAATAAATTTACCAAATAACCTTTTTTACGGAGGAAAATATGTTAAGCAGTCCATTACGGTCAATAAAAATTTTTGCCGGCAATGCGTCAAAAAAACTGGCGGAATCCATAACCGCAAAGTTAGAATTGCCACTAGGGGATATGGAAGCAACTCGTTTTGCTGACGGTGAAGTCGCGGTTAATATTCGCGAAACCGTACGCGGATGCGACGTTTTTGTTATTCAGTCCACATCTGCGCCCGTCAATGACAATTTGATGGAATTATTGGTAATGATTGACGCGTTTAAACGCGCGAGCGCCGACAGAATAACCGCTGTCATACCGTATTTTGGATATGCTAGACAAGACAAAAAAGACAGAGCGAGAGATCCTATTACCGCAAAACTCGTGGCAGATATTATCACCGCCGCGGGAGCTAACAGGGTTTTGACAATGGATCTGCATTCCCCGCAACTGCAAGGTTTTTTCAATATTCCGCTTGACAACCTTATGGGTAACGCCGTTTTATCAAAATGGTTTATAAAAAATGGATATAAATCTGACGATTTAGTTATCGTTGCCCCAGACGTAGGTTCCGTAAAAAGAGCCAGAGCTATGGCTACAAAGTTTAACGTTCCCATCGCCATTGTCGATAAACGCCGTCCAAAAGCCAACGTAATGGAAGTTATGAACATAATCGGCGATATTCAAGGCAAAAATTGCTTGCTTATCGACGATATGATAGACACAGCCGGAACGATTACGCAAGGCGCGGCGGCTATTATGGAACAAGGCGCGTTGAGCGTGTCGGCTTGCTGCTCGCACGGCGTGCTTTCAGGTCCCGCTATACAGCGTATTATGGACAGTCCTTTGGAAAAGGTAGTCGTTTTGGATACTATCGAACAACCGCAAGAAAAATTGTGTCCGAAAATCATTCAAGTGCCTACGGCGGATTTATTTGCCGACGCAATCGAAAGAATATACACTCACTTGTCGGTATCAAAACTGTTTGAATAAGAAATTCTCAAAAAAATAAAAGTATAAATTTTTTAATAGGTGTCAATACTCTCGTTACAAAAAAAGTAACGGGAGTTTTTTTATGGGGAAAATACTTTTGGCTTTGCTGATAATTTTGGCTTTAATTATAGCGATGCCGGTGAATCTAGCCAGCGCGCTTAATATGGAAGGTACATATTTTGCTTATTATGAGGACGAAGACGGGCTGATTGAAAGAGAGAAAACGGCTGAACAAGCGAAAACCGATAAAGACGCGTACGCTGTTATGTTTGTGACCGACGCGGAAAATTTTGATAAAATCGCAGATATTCTGGGATTTGAGCAAACTTTTTCTCAAATGCTAGACGGCGAAACGATACTTTACGGGTATTCTAACAAAGTCTTGGGAGGACTCCGCCTGAACGGGCGTCTGGTTAATATTCAAATAGCCATTAAAAACGACAAGCTATATGTCGGCTCGCCTCTTATTGTCGGCTGGTACTAAAAATTTTACATACATGTTTAACTATTTTGCGATTGTTAATACTTGTATCAAAAGATTTTAAGGCTTTTAGGAGGAACAAAAATGCAGAACAGTTATAGAAGAGGCTTTGACAAATTTAAAACTTTTGTAAAGCAAAATTTGGCTTTGATTATCATTATCGCTTGCGTTATTGCGATAACCACGATAGTTATCGTGGCTGCGACGGGTAATAACGACGTACCTGTCGTAACCGACGACCCGACTACCGAACCGACGGAAACAGAAGATCCGACGATAAAACCCGGCGCGAATGTTGACAATACGCTGAAGTTTTTTACAACGCCTGTTGCCAATTACACGGAAATCGGTATGGACTACACCAACGACAGCGATAATATGTTTGTTTTTAACGGCACGCTGGATATGTGGATGGCCCACAGAGCGGTGGACTTTTTAGCTGAAGAAGGCACTCAGGTAAGAGCGATGCGCAGCGGTACAGTTACCGAAGTCGGTTTCACTTACGGATACGGTAACTATATAATTATCGACCACGGCGACGGAATACTGGCGACATACGCTTCGTTAAGCGAACCTATGGTAACTGCGGGACAAACCGTTGCGAAAGGAGCGATAATTGCGGAAGTATCTACCTCGGCGGCTTACGAGTTTGACGACGGACCACATTTGCATCTGAGTATGCAACTAAACGGCGTAACTGTTAACCCGTGGGACTATATCAGAACAGATTGACTTGATTCGGCGTATCAATTAGATAATAAAAAGCTTTAATTTGCTTTTACAGTAAAGGTACAGGAAAAATTTAAATTAAAAAAAACTTACCAGGTTTTAATAAAAAAACGCTTGCCGGTGTTTTATACGGCAGGCGTTTTTTTGCACATTAAAAAAATTTTTGTTTTCGTCAAATAGGTCTACATTTATACAAAAAACAAAATTTTTGGGCTACGGCTTCGATATTATAATTTTTCTAAAAAAATGGAAATTTATATCGAATACGTCGTTATCGACAATATGGCGATTAACTCGCTTTTGCTTTGGTCGGCGGCATTAACCGCGCGGATAAAGGTAAAATGGTGGAAAATTATGCTTGCCGCGGCTGTTGGTACGGGTTTGGCATGCGTAATGCCTTTTATCGCGGTGTCGTCGCTGCTACTCGCGGGAATAAAAATATTGATAGCACCGTTATTGACTTTTTTGGCGTATTCGCCCGTGAATGTGAAAAAGCTCGTTTGGTCTACATTGATTTTTACGGCATATACATTTGTATTGGGCGGAATTATACTCGCGTTTATATATATGGGGGTTAATATGACGCTGGAAAAAGCGGCGGTATATTATTCGTCCTCCATACCTATCGGCGCGTATTTAACGGGATTAGCGGCTTTTGGTTTTTTGATTTTCAAGTTAAATGAGTTTATAAAATCGGAAAAAAGACTAAGACAAAATATAAAAAAAACGGTGTTTACTATTGACGGAAAAGAGATAACCGCGGACGGATTTATAGACAGCGGTAATACGCTTTTTGCTGATGAGCTTCCCGTGTGTTTTGTTTCAAATAAAAAGCTGATAACGCAGTTGAAAAATGAAATCGCCTCCGCTACGGTGAACGGTGAAAAAATAATCAGCGGCGAATATATGACCGTCGCGGGAAGTTCCGCTTTTTATGGAATACAAAAAGAAATACAGGTGGGCGAAAAAATTGAAAAGGCGGTTTTGACCGTCTCAAAAGCGGAAACAAGTAGATACGATATAATACTCAACGCGGTTTTTATGGAGGAGAATTATGAAAATAATTGAACTGTTAAAAAGGCTTTTAAAATCAACTTCGTTGGAAGAAAAAATAACCGCCTATATATGCGGAACGGAGGCATTGCCGAAGCCGCTTTCGGCTGAAGACGAAGCGAGATTGATAACTCTTGCGGCTGCGGCGGACGCGGACGCGCGGGACAGCCTTATCGAGCATAATTTAAGACTTGTCGTATATTTGGCAAAACGCTTTGAAAACACGGGGCTGGAACTGGAAGACCTTGTGTCCGTGGGTACTATTGGGCTTATAAAAGCGGTAGGAAGTTTTGAACCCGCAAAAAAAATCAAACTCGCCACATACGCCAGCAGATGTATTGAAAATGAAATTTTGATGTATCTAAGAAAAGTCGTGCGGCGAAAACTGGAAGTATCATTGGACGAGCCGCTCAACGTTGACGGCGAAGGCAATGAATTGCTTTTGGGCGATATTTTGGGTACTAACGGCGACGTGGTATATAGCGAGATTGAAACTTCCGTAGAAAAACAACTGTTAATGGAAAGCATTTCGCATTTAAGTAAGCGCGAACAGCAAATAATATTTATGCGGTTCGGCATTAACGGCAGGGAAGAAAAAACTCAAAAAGAAGTCGCGGATTTACTCGGAATTTCGCAGTCTTATATATCGCGTTTGGAAAAGAAAATAATAGGCAGACTCAAAAAAGAAATAGCAAAATTGATATAAAGTTTTATGTTACGCAAAGTTCAAATAAAAAAATTCTAATAAAAGAAAAAAGACGCTTATATTAGCGTCTTTTATCTTTGCTTAGAGGTTATGATATAAAGAGAGGGAAAATGTTTTAGATAGTGATTTTTACTATTGCGTCGTCGCTTATTACTTCGACCAGTTTCAAGCCTTTATGTTTTTTCAGCTCTTTTATAAAAGCTTTCATCAATTCCCGGTTTTCAAAGATTTTTTTCATATTTTCATTATCTTTGCAAGCCATTTTGCGAAATAATTTTGATTTTAAAAAGCTTAAGGGAAATATCAACGAGAGATTTACCTTTTCCGCTTTTACACGTATTTTCATGTTCTCTTACCCGTTACTCTACTACGACTTCGACGATGTCACCGTCAGCGGAAACGATATCAACTATCTTTCCCCTGAGACCGTGTTTTATTGCGTCCGAAACCGATTGCCAGTTAAAATCTTTCATAGAATCTTTGCCGATATTTATCATTGCGCCGCTGTCAATCATCATCGTAGCGATAGATAAAGGAAGATTTACGTTAACTCTGTCGCCGTCGTTTGAAAAAACTCTTACTTTGAGCATAAGTTTTGAAACGTCCTCATCCGTTAATGCCGCGTACGCTTTCGGCGGTTCGAGCCCAAGTAGTTCGTCAGTTGTGATGTGGAACAGTTGCGCTATTGAACCGAGAAGCGAAATGTCTGGGCTTGTGATTCCGTTTTCCCATTTTGATACCGCTTGGGGTGTTACGGAAAGTTTGTTAGCAAGTTCTTCCTGTGTCATATTGTTTTGCTTTCTTAAAAGCGCGATTTTGTCACCGATATTCATTTTTTTTATTCTCCTTAAAGGTTATTTACACTTGTATTGTACTATCGCGTACCCCAAAAGTCTAGCTACTAAATTGCGAATCTCTCAACTAACGGTTGATTTTTTATAAAATAATGGTTGAGTTTCAATGGAAAAAGCTGTCTAAGGGGCAATTTTAGCAAATCTCTTGTCAAAAACAGGGCAATAGGGTATAATCAATTCACTGTGCTAGGCGGGGAGCTAGTGGTGCCCTGTCACCCGCAAACCACTACAGCGGGGCCGAATGCCGTCGACGGTTTCCGCGTGGAAAGTGTGGACGAAGCAAGGGGTGTTGATATCAAGGTCTTGTGCAACGGAGAGCCGTGAACCATGTCAGGGCGGAAGCAGCAGCATTAAGCGGAATACTCTGTGTGCCACAAGGAAGCTTTGGGGGAGCAACCTACTTTGGTACCTGTTCGGCGTAGGATTATCAACGGCGGACGCACAGTCATAGAAATTATTACGCGGAAAAAACATTTTTTCCGCGTTTTTTATTAGATTAAAATTAAATGTTAATCGCAATCAAAAAACCGCAAGTTTATGAAATTTTGGCGTTAGTTGTAGAAAAAAAATAAATTTGCTTAAAACAGGTTAAAAAAACTTCCATTTATAGTGGAAGTTTTTTTATTGTTTCAAATCGGGATTTACCATATAAAAAACATATATTAGTATCTAATTAAATTTGTGTTTGAGAATGAGATATCAAAGACTTATGATTACTCGCCCGTATAACCCCAAACGACAGGACAATTGCTGTGATTCCAACTCAAACTCCAGCCCGCTTGTTTTTTCATCGCTTCGCAATAAATCGTAAGATTTTCACAACCAGAGAAAGCAAAATTTCCTATGGTAGTTACGCTGTCGAGAATCAATATACTTGTCAACTCGCTGCAACTGCAGAAAGCATAATTACCGATATTCGTAACCTGTCTTGGAAGTATTATATTGGCTAATTTCGTACAGTTAGAAAAAGCTTGATCTCCGATACTTGTTATACTCTCGGGCAATTCAATATTCTCCAAATTAGTGCAGTAAAAAAAGACATATCTTCCTATTTCGGTTATATTTTTTGGAATTGTCACGCTAATTAAATTCTTACATTTAAAAAAAGTATAATTGCCAATATCCGTTACGTTATCGCTGATAGTGACGCTTTTTAAATATATGCATTCATAAAAAGCCATGTCGTTTATACTTGTTACTTCTTCAGGCACTATAAAACTTTCTTCTTTTTTACCGATCGCATATTGAATTAACGTCGTTCCGTCTTTATTATATAAATTTCCGTCGATTGATTTATAATTTGCGTTGTTTTCATCAACCGTTATATTTGACAAATTTGAGCAACTTGCGAAAACATCTTCGTATATCTTGGTCACACTTGCGGGTATTATAATACTTGTCAAACTTTCACAATCTTCAAAAGCGCCTAGATCAATCCGGGTTACACTATTGGGAATAGCAATGTCGGTTAAATTAGTACATCCTCTGAATACACCCAGACCTATAATTTTCACGCTGTTTGGTATCACTACGCTTTTTAGATTTTTGCAATTTAAAAACGTATACCAACCGAATTGGATAACGGTATCGGGTATAGAAAAAGTTTCCGAATTTTTACCTATCGCATATTGAATCATCATTTCACCATTTTTCGTATAAAGATTACCATCAGTGGATTTGTAGCTTGGATTATTGACGCTTACGTCAATACTAACTAGGTTAGTGCAGCGGTCAATTGCCCAATATTCAATTTCTTTAATACTGTCGGGAATTGAAATGTTTCTTAGATTCAGGCAATTGCAGAAAGCGGAAGAACTAATCGCAGTCACTTGTAACCCCTTATATGTCGACGGTATTATTACGCTTGTTTCGTTACCTGTAAATTTTTTTACCGTATAATTAATATTGTTTATTAGAGCCCATTCAAAACTACTTGCTTTCGTGGGTTCGCGCATATCAGCATAAAGAGTAATATTTGAAGTAATCTTACTACCAAAATCAAAAATTTGCGTACACTCAGCGTCAATACACCAGCCGTAAAATTCTTTTTCGCCTTCTTTTGGGTCATTTGGGATCAAGGCGCAATCGCCGTCGAGTATTTTTTGTTTAGAGATAGGCGTTCCGTCAGCGTAGGCAAAGGTTGCCGTATGCTGTCTTTCGCAACTGGCAAATACGAACGTTGTTGAAAGTAAAATAAAAATCAAAAACATCGTTACAATTTTTTTCATTTTTATTACCTCTAAGAAATTTTATTAATTATACTAAAAATACAATCGGTAGTCAATACTAAATATATTTAATATTCATTTTTACGTGAGCGGTTTTTATAAAAGTCTTAAAACGCTTTACAAAAAGGCAAAAAGTTGTTAAAATATGCCCAAATAAATTAAATGCGCCATTAGTCAAGACAAGGCAGGCGGCAAAACGTTCCTCAGAGAGCGCGTATATAGGTGAAAGACGCGCGAACGAACCGAAATTGTTATCACTTGACAAGCAGGTCGGCAGAAAAAGTTTTTTGATTAAGCCGACACGGTATCCCTCCGTTACCACGGGGACGGTCTTTTCGGTAAGCGTTAGCTTGAACGAAGCGGCAGGTTTGAAAATGGTAAATTTGTGGTTATCCGCTGTTTTTTTCAAACGGCGGATTTTTTGTTTTTTTAAAAAATTCGCATAATTGATAAAATAAGTAAAAAAATTACTGATAGACAAAACACAAGTTAGATTTGCGACAGTCTATATAAAATTTTTGGAAAATAAAATAAAAAAAATCATAAAATCACAAGCAAAACAAACGGATAAAAATTGTTGGAGGCAAGAGGATATATGTACAAAAAAGTCGATACGAATATGAATTTTGTACCGAGAGAACTTGAAACGCTGGAGTTTTGGAAAGAAAACGACGTTTTCAAAAAATCGGTGGCAAAGAGCGACGCGTCAAAGAAAAACTTTACTTTTTACGACGGACCGCCGACCGCTAACGGCGAGCCGCACCTTGGTCACGTACTGACGAGAGCGATAAAAGATTTGATTCCCCGTTACAGGGTGATGAAGGGTTATTCGGTCTTGCGTAAAGCGGGCTGGGACACGCACGGTCTGCCCGTGGAGCTGGAAGTCGAGCGCGCGCTCGGCATCGACGGCAAACAGGAAATAGAAAAATTCGGTATCGAGCCTTTTATCAAAGAATGTAAAAAATCCGTTTGGAAATATAAAAAAGAATGGGAAAATCTTTCGGACAGAGTCGGTTTTTGGGCGGATATGGAAAATCCGTACGTCACATACGACGATAATTATATCGAGTCCGAATGGTGGGCTATAAAAACGATATTTAATAAAGGACTTATCTACGAAGGTCACAAAATCGTGCCGTATTGCCCCCGATGCGGAACCGCGCTGTCTTCGCACGAAGTCGCGCAAGGCTATAAGGACGTAAAAGAAAAAACTATCGTAGTAAAATTTATTAAGCCCGACGAGCCGAACACTTACTTTTTGGCTTGGACGACCACGCCTTGGACATTGCCGAGTAATACGGGGCTTTGTATGAACGCCGAATACGATTACGCGAAAATCCGCTCTGGCGACAGTTACTATATTTTGGCGAAAGATCTAATCGAAAAACATTTTGAAGAATATGAGATAATAGACGTCAAGAAAGGCAGCGAATACGAAAAAACGCCTTATAAGCCTTTATTTGATTTTCAGCACGAAAAAAACAGCTATTTTATTACCAATGCCGATTACGTAACTTTAACAGACGGCACAGGTATCGTGCATATCGCGCCCGCTTTCGGTGAGGACGACAGCAAAGTCGGTAAAAAATACGGTTTGTCTTTCGCTCAAATGGTGGACGACCGAGGTCGTTTCAAACCCGAAGCCGCTCCTTATACGGGTATGTTTTGCAAAGACGCCGACAAGGCGATAATCGCTGACCTAAAAACCCGCGGACTGCTGTTTTCCGAACTGATGTTTGAGCACAGCTATCCTTTCTGCTGGCGCTGCGACACTCCGCTGCTTTATTACGCGAGAAAATCGTGGTTTATAAAGATGACGGAAGTCAAAGACCAATTAATTGAAAATAACAAAAAAATCAACTGGATTCCGCCGACCATTGGCAGCGGCAGGATGGGAAATTTCTTGGAAAATGTAATCGACTGGGGCTTCTCACGCGAGCGTTACTGGGGTACTCCGCTTCCGTTTTGGAAATGCGAATGCGGACATATTCACTCGGTAGGCAGCCGCGAAGAACTCGTAAAACTTTCGGGTTGTAAACCCGATATAGAGCTGCACCGTCCTTATATTGACGAAGTTACTTTCCCTTGTCCTATTTGCGGAAAAACGATGCGCCGCACGCCCGAAGTAATGGACTGCTGGTTTGACAGCGGCTCGATGCCGTACGCTCAGCACCATTATCCTTTTGAAAATAAAGAATTGTTTGAGAAAAATTTCCCCGCGGACTTTATCAGCGAAGCGGTAGATCAAACGCGCGGCTGGTTTTATACGTTGTCGGCGATTTCGACGCTGTTATTCAATCAGCCCAGTTTTAAAAACTGCATAGTTTTGGGACTTGTCGGCGACAAAGACGGCGTGAAAATGAGCAAACACAAAGGCAACGGCATAAAACCGTCCGTTCCGCTCGATAAACAAGGCGCGGACGCGGTACGCTGGTATTTCTACACTAATTCGCAACCGTGGCTGCCCAGCCGCTTTTATGACGAAGCGATTTCCGAAGCGCAGAGAAAATTCCTCGGCACGCTTTGGAATACTTACGCTTTCTTTGTGCTTTACGCGGAAATAGACAAATTCGATCCGTCAAAATACACATTGAAAGACTGCAAACTCACGATGATGGATAAATGGGTTTTGTCAAAACTAAATTCGCTTGTGAAGTTTGTGGACGAAGGACTTAACGATTACGAAATAACCGAAACCGCGCGCGAGATAGAATCGTTTACCGACGAACTTTCCAACTGGTACGTTCGCCGCTGCCGCGAAAGATATTGGGGCAAAGACTGGACGGAAGACAAGCAGGCTGCATACGTTACTTTGCACACTTGCCTAGTAACGCTGGCAAAACTTGCCGCTCCTTACGTTCCTTTTATCACAGAGCAGATTTATCAAAATTTGGTTAGACCTTTTTACGCTGACGCACCTATTTCGGTGCATTTATGCGATTACCCGACGTTTGACCTTAGCTATATAGATACCGAGCTTGAAAAGGGTATGGAAAAGGTAATGCAAATCGTGGCATTGGGCAGAAACTGCCGAAACCAAGCGAATATCAAAAACCGTCAACCGCTTTCGGCTATGTACGTGGTGGCAAAAGAATTCGTTTTGCCCGACAGTTTGCGTGAAATCGCTTTGGAAGAGCTTAACGTCAGAGAAATGAAAACCGGCATATCTGCGCAGGAATACGTTTCGTACGAACTGAAACCGCAGTTAAAAACCCTTGGACCGAAATACGGAAAACTCATTAACGATATAAGAAAATATTTGGCGGAATGCGACGCGCTCGCCGTAATCAACGGCGTTTCTGACGACAATTCGCACACCGTCGAAATAAACGGCGAAAAAGTCGAGTTTACGTCGGAAGATTTACTCATCACGAGCAAGAGTAAAGAAGGCTTTTCCGCAGCGAGCGAAAAAGGAATGACGGTCGCTCTCGACACCGTTTTGACTGACGAACTAATTGAACTCGGACTTATCCGCGAGTTGGTGTCAAAAATTCAGACTATGCGTAAAGAACTTGATTTTGTCGTAACAGACCATATCAATGTTGGAATTACTGCCAGCGCGGAATTTTTGGCGGTAGTAAAAAAATACGAAAAAGATATTTGCGGCGACACTTTGGCGGAAACGCTTAACGCTAAGAGCGGTCAAGAAAAACAATGGGATATAAACGGCAATTCCGTTACTATCCGTATGGAAGTGGCTAAATGATACGAGTAAACACCGAATGGAAAGATTACACGGTTTTGGCGACGGGCGACGGAGAAAAGCTGGAAAAATGGGGCGACTATACCTTGCTCCGTCCTGATCCGCAAGTTATTTGGAAAGCCGTTAAACCGCTTTCGGAATACGACTATGACGCGCGATACGTTCGCTCGGAAACGGGCGGCGGTCATTGGGAATACCGCAAAAAACTACCCGACCAATGGATTGTAAAATGGCGGAACCTTAGTTTTATCATCAAACCGATGGGATTTAAGCACACGGGACTTTTCCCCGAGCAGGCGGCAAACTGGGACAAAATGATAAGTTTGATTAAATCCGCAGAAAAACCCGTTAACGTATTGAATTTATTCGGCTATACGGGCGGGGCGACTGTCGCTTGCGTAAGCGCGGGAGCAAGCGTGTGCCACGTGGACGCGGCAAAAAATATGGTTGAACGCTGCGGCGAAAATCTGCGGTTATCGGGTTACAACAACGCAAATGTAAGATTTATCGTGGACGACTGCAAAAAGTTTGTCTTGCGGGAAATAAAAAGAGAGAAAAAGTACGACGCTATCATTATGGATCCGCCCAGTTATGGACGGGGCGCGAGCGGCGAAATATGGAAACTCGAAAACGATTTATACGATTTTGTAGAGCTGTGCGAAAAACTCTTGGTTGAAAAACCGCTTTTCGTCCTTATAAACAGCTACACGACGGGGCTTCAGCCGCAAGTTTTGCAAAACATTTTGGCAAGAGCAATTAAAAGGGAAGGCAAAATCGAGGCTTACGAAATCGGCTTGCCCACTAATGAAAAAGACGTTACGCTACCTTGCGGCGCGTCGGGGATATATTTAGGAGAAAATAAAAATGGCTAGGAATTTTACAATGGACGACGTTCCCGTTCTTTACGAGGACAATCAAATTTTGGTCGTGGTGAAACCGCAAAATATGCCCACGCAGGCGGATTCGTCAGGCGATAAGGATTTACTTACATTATTAAAAGAATATATCAAAGTCAAATACGACAAGCCAGGCGAAGCTTTTTTGGGACTCGTTCACCGTCTTGACAGACCCACGGGCGGCGTAATGGTTTTTGCTCGCAACAGTAAAAGCGCGGCAAGACTTTGCGAATCTATAATCACCGACGAAACGGAAAAAAAATATCTGGCTGTACTTAACGGCTGCCCGAAAGAAAAACGCGGTCAGCTGATTACCTGGCTCAAAAAAAATCCTTTGACCAACAGCGTTTACGTTGCGACGAGCGCGACGGAAGGGGCAAAACGCGCGGAACTTGAATACAAAATAATAGAGGACTTAGGCGTTATCTCTTTGGCAAAAATCCGCTTGGAAACGGGCAGAAGTCATCAAATACGCGTGCAATTTTCCAGTATAAACAATCCCGTTTTCGGCGACGTGCGTTATCACGGCGATATTTTGGCAAAAGGACACAACCTTGCTTTATGGGCGTACGAGCTTGCGTTCAATCATCCTACGACCAAAGAAAAAATGGTTTTCCAATGCTACCCGCCGGAAATCGAGCCTTGGACCCGCTTCGATATTGAAAAACATTTAAATTATTTCAATAACGACGACGATTAATTTAGGCTTTTAATAAAAAACGGTGAAAGTTCACGTTTTTATTTTTTTGATAAAAATCTATAAAAATATCTCAAAAAGATAAAAAGTCGTTTATTTTTCACCCGAACTTAAGCGGAAGTCATAGTATGTTTTATGGACTATTTTTACATTGCTGTGACTGTGCTTGCCGTGTCGGTGGACTGTTTTTTTGCGGGATTTTCGGTAAAAGATAAATCTTTGTTTTTTCCGTGCCTTGCGGGGATAGTAACTTTTTTTATCTGCCTTGCGTCGATGTACCTGGGGAAACTTTTGGCGAGCGTTTTACCCAATATCAAATACATAGGCTGCGCGCTGCTTGCCCTTGTCGGCGCGTTTAATATATTAAGAAAAGACGACGGCGAAATAACTGTAAAGAACGACAATTCTAACTGGCTGAGTTTTGCTTTGGCTGTGGGCGTGGCGACTGACGGAGCTTTGGCGGCGTTTTCTTTCGCCTTTTTGGGGTACGTCAGCGTTTGGATAGTCTTAGGAATGAGCGCGGCGCATTTTGTTTTCTCAGGTCTCGGCGTCTTGTTTTCAAAAAAAATCGCGAAAGTACAAGAATTCAATATAATATCTGGCATAATGCTGATATTTCTCGCCATCTTAAAATTATTGAATTAAAAACGTGAGTTTGCGTTTACTCGATATTACATTAAAAATAAGTTTAAATAAGATAAACAACTTAGTAAATAAATTAAAAATATGAGAAAAAAATAAAAAATAAAGCGGGTAATAACCCGCTTTATTTTTCTTTATTATAAAAAGTTTATTATTTTATTTTTTCGCTTCCATAACAGCGACCGCGCAAGCAACCGTAGCTCCTACCATCGGGTTGTTGCCCATTCCGATAAGCCCCATCATTTCGACGTGAGCGGGAACGGAACTGCTGCCCGCAAACTGCGCGTCAGAGTGCATTCTGCCCATCGTGTCGGTCATACCGTAAGAAGCGGGACCCGCGCCCATATTGTCGGGGTGCAGAGTTCTGCCCGTACCGCCGCCACTTGCAACGGAGAAATATTTTTTATTGTTTTCTACACACCATTTTTTGTATGTTCCCGCAACGGGGTGTTGAAAACGGGTGGGGTTCGTGCTGTTACCGGTAATGGAAACGTCCACGTTTTCGTAACGCATAATAGCTACGCCTTCGTTAACGTCGTCCGCGCCGTAGCAGCGGATTTTTGCTCTTTCGCCTTTGCCGAAAACTTTTTCACGGACTATGGTGAGTTTTTCGGTGTAATAATCAAATTTTGTTTGAACGTATGTGAAACCGTTCACACGGCTGATTATATACGCCGCGTCTTTGCCCAGACCGTTCAATATAACTCTCAGTTCGCTTTTTCTGACTTTGTTCGCTTTCATAGCGATACCGATAGCGCCTTCCGCAGCGGCAAAACTTTCGTGTCCCGCCAAAAAACAGAAACATTGCGTGTCTTCCGTAAGGAGCATCGCGCCGAGATTGCCGTGACCTAAGCCCACTTTGCGGTTGTCGGCAACGCTTCCGGGAATACAAAACGCCTGCAGTCCCTGTCCGATAGCGGTAGCTGCTTCGGCTGCCGTTTTTACTTCGTTTTTAATAGCGATTGCGCAGCCCAACGTATATGCCCAAACGGCGTTATCAAATGCTATGGGTTGAATGCCCTTGACTATTTTTTCCACGTCGATGTTTTTGCCGGCGCAAATATTTTTGGCTTCTTCAAGGCTGGAAATGCCAAATTTGGGTAATTCCGCGTTTAATTTTTCTTTTCTTCTGTCATAATTTTCAAAAACAATACTCATAAAATTACCCTCCTATTCCTTACGCGGATTGATGTATTTCACCGCTTCGTTAAATCTGCCGTAATGATTAGTGGATTTTTCCAAAGCTTCATTGCCGCTTACGCCGTCGGTAATCATTTGCATAAGTTTTCCAAGATGAACGTATTCATAGCCGATAATTTCGTCGTTTTCGTCAAGCGCGAGTTTTGTTACGTAACCTTCGGTAAGTTCAAGGTATCTTACGCCTTTCGCTTTTGTCGAATATATCGTGCCTGTTTGAGAACGCATACCTTTGCCAAGGTCTTCGAGCGCGCCGCCAATTGGCAAGCCTGCGTCGGAAAAAGCCGTTTGGGTTCTGCCGTAAACGATTTGCAAAAACAGTTCTCTCATAGCCGTGTTAATCGCGTCGCAAACAAGGTCGGTATTAAGCGCTTCCAATATGGTTTTACCAGGCAATATTTCGCCTGCCATTGCGGCGGAGTGCGTCATACCCGAGCAGCCCATAACCTCGATTAAAGCTTCTTCGATAATGCCTTCTTTTACGTTAAGAGTAAGTTTGCAGCTGCCTTGCTGTGGAGCGCACCAGCCTACGCCGTGAGTCAATCCTGAAATATCTTTTATTTCTTTTGACTGAACCCATTTGCCTTCTTCGGGAATGGGAGCGGGACCGTGATTGCATCCTTTTGCCACACACGTCATATTCTGTACTTCGTGGGAATATTGAGCCATATATAATCCTCCTATGAATTTTTCGAAACTTTTGTGTGATTTTTGCTGCTTTTATTATACCATATCCATTTATTAGGTCAAATGAATTTAGCCCGTGATATATTGTTAGCCTTGCCTAATTTTTATATTTATTCTCGTTGACAAATACACTCGGTGTGTTATACTAGGTGAAGTATGAATTGTGATTTTCACCTACATTCAACCGTTTCCGACGGACAACTTACGCCCTCCGAGGTCGTTGAGCGCGCTGTTCTCAGGCAGCTTGACGCTATATCTCTTACCGATCACGACACCGTCGACGGGGTAGGAGAAGCGACTAAAAGAGGCTCCGAGTTAGGTATAAAAGTTTTGCCCGGCATAGAAATGAGTTGTTTCGACGTTACCGAAGTGCATATTCTTATCTACAATTTAGATTATCTAAATCCTGAATTGCATAAAAGACTGGAATATGTAAGCGAGTTACGCCGCGCCAGAAATTATATGATAATGGACAAACTAAATAATTTCGGCATAAAAATAGACCTTGACAAAATATATCTAAACGCCAACGGTAAAACGGTAGGCAGACCTGATATTGCCGACGAAATGGTAAAATCGGGGTATTCGTCAAGCCGTTTGGACGCTTTTGAAGAATATCTCGGCGTTGACAAAAAGGCTTACGTTCCCGCAAAACGGCTAACTCCAGCAGAAGCAATTACGATAGCGCACGAGTTTGGCGGAAAAGCGGTACTCGCTCACCCGAAAAACTTAAAAATGGCGCAACATACTTTGGCGGATTATCTGCATTCTCTTGTAGGATACGGAATCGACGGTATTGAAGCGGATTATTTTTCGCATACTATCTACGAGCGACAGTTTTACAAGTCTTTGGCGGATAAATACAAACTCATCGTAACGGGAGGAAGCGATTTTCACGATTTTTCCCACGGCGGCGAAGAATTTTTTACGCCAAATAAACTTACAAGAAAAATATTACAGCTCGGGGAATAAACCAAATTGAAAAAAGCCGTAATTCTTTCGCTCGCAATTATTATGATTGTGAGCTTTTTTATGCCCATTTATGCTTTTGCGCAAAATTATGAATCCGATTTCGTTTTTGAGTGGCAGGGCAAAACGTATAAATACCGTTTACTCGATAACGTTTCGCAGTTAAATGAACGGCAGATAAACGATAGAGCGGTATATCGTTCTTTGCGGTACAAAAAAATGCGCGCGGACGAACTTATAGAAGACGGATTTACTTCCAAACAAACGCTGTGTTATATTTTCCCCAATATCAATGTAATTTTTGAGCAAGCCGAAAAATCGATAAATAAAAAGCCCCAAAACGCCAGTTTTAAAGTGAAAAACGGCGAAGTCAGCTACGTTACTCATACAGACGGACGGAGTTTGGATTACGACACTCTTTATGAAGCAATATTTAACGGAAAAACAAAAATAGAGTTTCCAGTCTACAGTATTAAGGCGGATTTTACCCTTGCCCAAGCAAAAGCGGCGACGACGTTGAGGGCAAAATTTTCCACGTCGTTCGCTTCTTCGGGACCTAATAGAAGTTTTAACGTGGCAAAAGCTCTTAAAGCGTTTGACGGATTAAAATTAGCAAAAGGCGAAAGAGCGAGTTTTAATTTTATAACGGGCGAGCGGACGGAAAAAAACGGATATAAAATGTCGAAAATAATCTTAAACGGCGAATACGTCGACGGCGTGGGCGGCGGCGTCTGCCAGGTGTCGTCAACTTTGTATAACGCTTTGCTTTTGTCGGGAATGGACGTTATTTCGCGCAGCCGTCATACGCTCGTCAGCGGATACGTTTTGGCGGGCTTTGACGCTATGGTAAATAGCGCAAACGCCGACCTTATTTTTGAAAACAATACGGGAGCCGATATTTATATTTCCTCAACGTCCAGCTGGGGCAGGGCGACGTTTTATATCTATGGAATAGAAAATCCTTACAAAATAGAAAGAAAAAGCGTGGAAATCACACGCGAACCGCCACAGGAAAATATCATTTACGACACGGAGAAAAAATACGCAGATAAAGTTTTTTACGACGACGAAAGTTTTGTATTAACGTACGGAAGCGACTTTGTCAAAGCTGAAGCGTATTTGATTTATTATAAAAACGACAAGGAAGTAAAGAGAAAATTACTGCATTCCGATACGTATTCCACCGCCCCGAGAGTGGTAATAAAAGGTACTGAAAAACGCCCGACGGAAAATGAAGACTCAAATGAAAACGCAACACAAAATAGAAATTATATAGACGA
>ERZ795053.1818-NODE-1818-length-26547-cov-7.128039_pt1 | contig 26547 bp, 31 predicted proteins | sample MGYA00375137_ERZ795053 | MGnify/ENA primary metagenome ERZ795053 (study PRJEB30182, sample SAMN05720284) | activated sludge metagenome | isolation source: Anaerobic digester | place: Hong Kong | collected 2014-12-17 ...
GCAGACACGCCTCTGCTTCTCGGGTTGCCATGTTTCTGGCTTCTTCCAGACCGCAACAGGCCGGGTAGGTCAGCTTCAGATTCTTTTCATCACTTCCCACCGGCTTGCCCAGCAACGACGGATCACCTTCCACATCCAAAATGTCATCGGTGATCTGAAAGGCCAGACCAAAATGGCCGGCGTATTGCGTCAGCGCTGTCAAGCCGGCTGCGTCCAGGCCCCCCAGGATTGCGCCGATGCGCAGGGAAGCAGTAAACAAGGCGCCGGTTTTTAATTGATGCAGTTGGGCCAGACTGTCCTGGCCTTGCTGATATTGTTCGTTTAAATCCATCACCTGCCCGCCGATCATGCCTCGACTGCCGGCAGCGGCTGACACCTCGGCGATGACCTGCAACAGTCTGCCTGGTTCGACCCCCGGCAGCGCAGCGGTCCGGGCCAGCAGCTGAAAAGCTTCAGTCAGCAGGCCATCTCCGGCCAGAATGGCGTTGGCCTCTCCGAATACAATATGGCAGGTGGGTTTGCCGCGGCGCAAATCATCATCATCCATGGCCGGCAGATCATCATGGACCAGCGAGTAGGAATGAATCATTTCCAGCGCACAGGCCAGATTTTCCAGCGCTTCACCGACATAACCGGCAATTTTGCCACTTTCCATGACCATAATGGGCCGCAGCCGCTTGCCGCCGTTAAACACAGCATAGTGCATCGCCTTGTGAATCAACGGCGGAAAGACGTCTTCCCCGGGCAGCTTTTTAGACAGGCAAGCTTCAATATCCGCTTTTCTATGCTGTAATTGGGAGACGAACAAATTGTGGTCAAAATCCATATGCATTGTTTTAGAATCCATTGGTTTTCCTTTCTGTCTGTCGCGCCAGGGTTTGGGATCATTTGGTACGTTAATAGATAAACGGCTGTCGAGCTATTGTGCTCCTCTGTTGCGCGTACTCAGGATTCGCTGTGCGCATGTTGGGCGTGCTTGCAGCAACCTCTTTTTTATGGAATCAAGCTTCAAAATCCAGCAGTTCCATCTCGCCGTTCATTTTTTTCATCAGCAGGCTGACTTTGCCGTCGGTCTTCTGCAGTTCTTCCTGGCAAAACATCGAAATTCTGACTCCTTCTTCAAATCGGGCCAGCGATTCTTCCAGGCCCAATTGACCTGATTCCAGCTGTTCCACGATTTCTTCCAGACGTTGCAAGGCCTGATCAAAACTCTGTTTTTTCATGCGCTATCTTCTCCTTCTCCTTGACCTCTACCACCAGTTGGCCATCGCTGAGCCGGGCCTTCAGTTGCATTCCCGGACTGACCTGCTCGATGCTCTTGATGATGGTTTGCTGATGGCTGAGGATGGCATAGCCACGACCCATGACTTTGAGCGGGCTAAGCTGGTCAAGCCCGGCAACCGCCATGGCCAAACCGTGCTGTCTGGTCTGCAGATTCTTCTGCATGGCCTTGATCAAGGCCTGACTGGCCTGACGCAAATCCCGGTGACGCTTTTCCAGGAATTCTCCAGGATCGCGCCAGATGCGGCGCATCATCAAATAATCCAGGGCTTCTGCCTGACGACGGAGGTTTTTTTGCATGGCCCTGGTCAGTTGCCGGTTGATAGAATGCAGCTGATCGCGCAGCACAGTCTGATCAGGAACAGCCATCTGGGCTGCCTGAGTGGGCGTCGCCGCCCGCACATCAGCGGCCAGATCGGCCAGGGTTACATCCACCTCATGACCTACCGCGGAGATCACCGGAATAACCGATAATGAAATCGCCTCCACCACTTCCCGGCTGTTAAAGGCCATCAAATCTTCCAAGGATCCTCCGCCCCGTCCCACGATGATCACATCGACCTGGCCGTAAGCGTTTAAGCTGCCGATGCCGGCCGCCAGTTCGCGGGGCGCATCCACTCCTTGTACGGAGCTGTGGGCAACCACCACCCGGACTGAAGGACAACGTTGTCTGATCACCTTGAGGATGTCGCGCAGGGCTGCCCCATCCTGGGAGGTTACCACGCCCACGCAATGCGGCATGGCCGGCAGCGGTTTTTTTCTCTCCATTGCAAAATAGCCCTGTTGATCCAGTTCCTTTTTCAGTTTCTCCAGTTGCAGATACAGCGCACCCGCGCCAAAGGGCTGCATATTTTCAACATACAGCTGGTATCGGCCCTGCTTGGAAAATATCCCCACCGCTCCAAAAAGCAGAACTTCCATCCCGTCTTCGGGCAGAAACTTGAGTCCCTGGTTGCGGCTGCGGAACATGACACAACTCACCGCAGCGTCGCCGTCTTTGAGGGTAAAATACATATGCCCGGATTGTTGAAAGAGACGAAATCCGGAGATCTCACCTTTGACCCAGATCCCCTGCAGGATCGGATCGGCTTCCAACAAAGCCCCGATATATTCATTTAAGGCACTGACGGTGATAAATTCCTTCATGTCCAACCTCTTCCTCCCGGCTGATAAAAAGCTGCCGCACCCCACCCGCTTGCGTAATCAGAGATGGCTGGCGGGTCCCGGGAACCTTTTTAAAGAGATCCTTCGCTTACGCGCAGGATGATAAATAATATTTTCAGCGTTGTTTGTGTTCGACCATCATGAGGGTTCACAATAAAGCAAATGCCAGGCTTTCCTGGCAGCTTGTAAACAAATATTGCAGCTCACAAGGCCGCCTTCATCACGAAAAGGGACCCGGCGGTTGTTCATCAGGTTTCCTGATGATGATGGATCTTGTCCAGAATGGCGTTAATAAAAGACGCTGAATTATCTTCGCCGTATTTTTTAGAGATTTCAATCGCTTCGTCAATGGCAACGGCAGCCTGACTGCCTTCCAGAAACAAAATCTCGCTGCTGGCGATCCGCATCAGATTACGATCGACCGAAGACATCCGGTCAATCGACCAATCATTGGCATACTGGCTGATCAAATGATCAATGGTGGCTTGATTCTGCAGACAGCGCTCAATCAAGGACCAGGCGAATTCTTTTTCACTGTCGGCCAGACGCTGTTCGGTCAGTAGATATTCAAAAGCAGTACGGGGTTCTGCATTGACCTGATCAACCTGAAACATTACTTTAAAAGCCAATTCCCGTGCTTTTCTTCTGCTCAACGTTTTCTTCCTTCCTGCGATTTAGTGCTTCTTAATCGATATAAGAGGTTACTTTTTATCACGGATTTTGTTTGAACAAATTTTTGATCCAGACTTCCAGATTGGTATTCTCATCAATTTTCTTGCCAATAAAGTAGCCGGCCAGAATACAGAAAACAATAAACAGGGTCCGCCAGAAGCCATAACTGATAAATAGAATACTGGCCAGCAAGCCCAGCAGGACACCGATTACTTTGCCGCGATGCTCACTCATCAGGTAATAGAATACTTTTTCCATCAAGGGTCAACCCTCCTTATTTGCCAGCCTTGAAATCATCTACCCGTACCTTGACCTCATTCACCTGCAATCCGCCGACTTGCTCCAGCTGTTCTTTGACGATTTTCTGCGTTGCTGCAGTGACCTCCGGTACGTTCAGCGCAGGATTAATCATCATATGCAGTTTCACTGTCAGTCCGGTCTTGTCCTTTTTGATTTCCGGCCGAATGTCCTTGATCCCTTCGATTTGGCGTACTGACTTCATGATCAGCAGCTCAATGGCAGGCACGGTCATGCAGATTTGTCCCAGCAATCCTTCCTGCACAATAATTCCGTCATCCTGCTTCTCCACGGTTTTCCAGGTTTGGATCAAAAGCACCAGAGCCAGCAGCAGCAACAGCAAAGCAACCAGTCCGGTAAGCAGACGATTTTGTTCATTCAGGGCGGTTTGCAGATACGGCAGAGGATCAAAGGCGGAAACCGATGCGGCGACAAAAATACCGGCCACCACCAACAGCAACAGATTGTAAATGGAAAGAAGCACCCGCCAAATGATTGGCATAATGAAATTCCCCCTTCATGTAAGATAACCCCCTGCAGACACAGGGGGTTATTTAGACAGCTTACGCCTTACTCGGCTTCGTCACCAGCCACTTCTTCCACGGCAGGTTTGGCCATGCTTACAGATACGATGTGTACATTGACGGCGGCTACTTGCAAGCCGGTCATCATCTCCACCGCGCTTCTGACTTCCTTTTGAACATTCTCGGCAACCTGGGGAATAGCGTACCCATATACGATACTTAAAAATATATCAATCGTAGTAACTTGGTCGTTGACCTCCACCCGGATACCTTTGCCGAAATTCTTTTTGCCGAGTTTTTCAACCAGATCGGTACCCCAGCCTCCGCTCATGGAAGCTACTCCTTCGACTTCGATTGCTGCCAAACCGGCAACCGTGGATACAACTTCATCAGCAATTCGAACTACACCCATTTCATTGGCTATTTCTGGTCTCTTCATTTCCAAGTCAATCACCTCCAACAGTATTATGATGTTATTCTACCATTACTAACCACGAATTAGCAATGAAGGTGACCATGTACCTCCTGCAAATTCCGGCAGTAAAGCCTATACAAAGGGATTTATCCACCCATCCGGCGCTGAATAAAATTCGTATATACTTCTCCCTTTTGGAAAAAAGCATTGCCCAGCACCCGCAGATGGAAAGGAATGGTGGTATGCACATTGCCCACCCGGAATTCCAGCAAGGCCCGGCGCATGCGTTCGATGGCCTCGGTCCGGGTTCTGCCCCAGACAATCAGTTTGGCGATCATAGAATCATAGTAAGGGGTGATGATATAACCGCTGTAAGCGCTGGAATCCACCCTCACCCCGGGACCGCCCGGACACCAGTATTCGGTAATCTGCCCCGGGGAGGGCAGGAAATTGTTGTCGGGATCTTCAGCGTTGATGCGACATTCAATCGCCCATCCGTTGATGCAGACATCGCTTTGTGAGATGTCCAGCTTTTCTCCGGCGGCAATCCGAATCTGTGCCTTGACGATATCAATGCCGGTCACCATTTCCGTCACCGGATGTTCCACCTGAATGCGGGTGTTCATCTCAATAAAATAGAAGTTTTTATCGCGGTCGACCAGGAATTCGATGGTGCCGGCACTGGTATAATCCACCGCCTGAGCAGCCTTGACTGCCATCGCGCCCATTTTTTCGCGCAGCTCATGATCCAGCATGCAGGAAGGGGCTTCCTCCAGCAGCTTCTGATTGCGTCTTTGCAGCGAGCAATCGCGTTCCCCCAGATGGATTGTTTGACCGAATTCGTCGCCTAAAATTTGAAATTCAATATGACGGGGCTCTTCAATATACTTTTCGATATACACTTCGTCATTGCCAAAGGCACTCCTGGCCTCCATTCTGGCCATGTTGAGCGCTTCCTCCAAAGTGGACCGGTTATGGGCCAGGCGCATTCCCTTGCCCCCTCCGCCGGCAGATGCTTTAATCATGACCGGATAGCCGATTTGTTCAGCAATGGCGACCGCCTGCGCCCGGTTCAGCACAGCTCCCTCACTGCCCGGCACCAGCGGTACGCCTTCCCGGCTGACTACTTCGCGCGCCTTGACTTTGTCCCCCATCAGCTTGATCACCTGGGGTTGGGGCCCAATAAACTTGATCCCGTTGGTTTCACACAGTTCAGCAAAATAGGCGTTTTCCGCCAAAAAACCGTAGCCGGGATGGATCGCCTCCGCGCCGGTGTTCTGCGCCGCAGCAATGATATTGGAAATATTGAGGTAACTCTGACCGGCCGGCGCACCGCCGATACAAACCGTCTCGTCGGCCAGGGCCGTATGCATGCTGTTGCGGTCCGCCTGCGAATATACAGCCACGGTGGCAATACCCAGATCCCTGCAGGCACGAATGATCCGGACGGCAATTTCACCGCGATTGGCAATTAGTATTTTGGCAAACACCTCATCACCTCTAGTCTTTCTCAATTAAAAACAGAAGTTGGTTGTATTCAATCGGTTCTGCATTTTCCACCGCAATTTCCACGATCCTGCCGTCACATTCAGCTTTAATCTCATTCATCAGCTTCATGGCCTCCACAATACACAGGGTCTGTCCTTTTTTAACATGATCCCCTTGCCGGGCAAACGATGGAGCATCCGGTGACGGTGCGGCATAGAAGGTCCCCACCATCGGAGAAAGGATCTCAACCAGTTTGGCGGCATCATAGGCCGGCTCTCTTGCTGCAGCCGCAATCGGCTCAGGTGTAATGGCTTTGCTGCCCGCGGTCTTGCGCAGATTTATTTTCAAACTGTCTTTTTGCAATTCCAACTCAGCAATACTGGTTTGGTCAAACAACAAAATCAATTCTCTCAGTTCATCGATGTTCATCTCATCATCTCCCTTGCTGACTGGTTTCTTGCGCACTTGCGGAAGGGTTTTTTGAATCATCTCTTCCTTTTGGGCGGCTTCCTGGCCCAGGCTGTCGGCTGACAGAATCTGGGGAATGTCCTCGTCTTGTTGCTCTTTGCGATTTACAAAGTATTTTAATGCCACTTGCGGGAACAGGGCATAGGATAAAATATCTTCTTCATTATCAGAGATATCAGCCATTTCCTGCCGGGCTTTTTCCCAACCGGGCGCCAGCAAATCGGCCGGACGAACAGTAACAACCTCTTCCTCGCCGATGATTTTTTTCTGTACCTCGGCATCAATCGGGGCGGGAGGTTTGCCATACAGGCCGCGCACATAATCCTTGACTTCCCCCGGGCAAAGCTTGTAACGCTCTCCCGAAATCACATTCAACACCGCCTGCACCCCGACAATCTGACTGGTCGGCGTGACCAGCGGCGGATAACCCAAATCTTTTCGCACCCGGGGAATCTCCGCCAATACCTCCGGCAAGCGGTCGGAGGCTTTTTGCTCTTCCAACTGTGCCACCAGGTTGGAGATCATGCCGCCCGGCACCTGATGTTCAAATACTTTCATATCGGAAATGCGTGTCACTCCGCGTTCAAATCCCTTGTGCTTCCTGAGATCTTCAAAATGATCGGCAATTTCAAACAGGGCGTGCAAATCCAAGCCGGTTTCATACGCGCCTCCCTGCAAGGCACGTACAATCGTTTCCACCGGCGGCTGGGAGGATCCAAAAGCCATCGGCACGCTGGCGGTGTCGATCACATCCACCCCGGCTTCAGCGGCCTTGATACAGGAAACGACGGCCAGACCACCGATATAGTGGGTATGCAGCTGCACCGGCAATTGTACCGCTTCTTTCAGGGCTTTGACCAGTTCATAGGAAACATAGGGCTGCAGCAAGCCCGCCATATCTTTAATACAAATGGAATCGGCGCCCATGTCTTTCAATTGCAGGGCGGTCTCCACAAAGTGCTCCATGGTATGCACCGGACTGACGGAATACACGACACAGGCCTGGGCATGCTTGCCGGTTTTTTTGATCGCTTTCAAGCTGGTTTCCAGATTGCGAATGTCGTTTAACGCGTCAAACGCCCTGAAAATATCAATCCCGTTCTCAGCCGCCTGATCGATGAAGCGCTCGGCGATATCATCGGGATAATGGGTATAGCCGACAATCGACTGCCCGCGCAGCAGCATTTGCAGTTTGGTTTTTTTTATGTTCCGGCGGATGATGCGCAGTCTTTCCCAGGGATCTTCATTCAAGTAGCGCATACAGACATCAAAGGTCGCTCCGCCCCAAACTTCCAGGGAATGATAGCCAATATCATCAAGTTTCGCCAGGATCGGCAACATATCATCGGTCGTCATGCGGGTCGCCCACAGACTCTGGTGACCGTCGCGCAGACTGGTATCGGTTATGGCAATTTTTTTCATTTTGCACCCCCATTACAAAGATCGGCCCATAGCATGATCTGTGGGCCGCCTCAGCCTCTGCAGCTGAAAAGCTGTATATATAAATATACTCAGGCCAATGACCTGAGTACGATATTCTCATCCAGCAACTCTATTATATAAAATTAATACGTGTTTTTTCAATATTTAAGGCCAAGTATACAAATCATTGCAACGACTGTCGTCGATGCGAGGAGTTGTCAACGGCGGCAGGTAATGACGATGTTCTCTTTTTTAACTCCGCTGACGGCACTGCTCAACGCCAGTAATTCGTCCCGCGCTTCATCCCCGACAACCTTTTGATCAAGAATGATGGTCAATCTCTGCCCCTCCAGAATAACTGCACATTCCTGACAGCCTTTGGCTTTGAGCAGGGTTTCGGTCTGCATTTCCCGGGCCAGGTTGTCAGCCAGCTGCACCAGCTTGAGGGCTGCGTTGTCGCGAACTTTTTGCTCCTGGTTGGGGTTGGCGGCAATGCTGCGCAGCAATTCCATCTGTTTTCCCCGGACTCGCTCCCGTTCGATGCGGTATTCGGGAAAAAAGCCCAGTCCCTCGTTCACACCGCCCACCACTTCATCTGCCGGCATCTGTAGTTGTTCAATCCCGGCTGTATCCTGGACCACTGGTTGACCTTGCCGATGCTCAATCACTATGTTTAACAATAGAATCACCAGCAAAGGAATCAATACAAAGGCAGCAATTACCAACCAACGTTTGATCTGATTCAATCGAATCACCAATGCTATTCCTCCCTTCGCGGCAGCACCGTGACCTGATGCGGAGAAAGATGCAGCAGCACCGCCACTGCATTGCCCAGCGCTTCCTTGACCAGAGGCCGGTCAGCACCGTCCGCCACCACCAATACTCCGGTTATCTGGGGTGCCTTTTCCTCCACCAGCAGGGCAGAACCGCTGCTGACGGTAATCTCACTGCTTTGATTTTCTTCCCGGATTTGCCGTTCACCGCCATTGCGATCCTGTTCAACGGTTTCCCGAACATCGTTTTTAGTATTGGCGGCATAACTTTTCAAACCGTCGGAGGCCAGACTGAGGCTGACCCGTACCTGCCCGGCGCCCTCCACTTGGGACAAGATGTTTTCCAATTCCCGAACCTGTTTTTGCTGGGCGCTCTCCACGCTGGCCGCCGTACGCTTTTCCTGCACCTCAACCGGAGGCTCCTGGCCGGTTGGCCAAACCAGCGCCAGCATGCCCAGGCAAATAATGATGACCAGTATGTATCGGCTCCATTTTTTATAGCGGTTTTCACCGTTGTCAGACGACCCGCCCCGTATCCATTCTTCCAGCACCAAATCTCACCTCCCAAAATCGATTTCAATTCTTTCCCGGGGTATTTCATAAAGACTGCTGATCAACTCCATCATTTTAGCGGCAATCACCTCTTTTTCCTCGCTCTCACCCGCTTCCTGCTGCGGCGAGAACACCCTTATGCCGCTCACTTGTTCTACGGGGGGTGAATGCCCCGCAGCAATGCTTACCTTCACTTTGCTGACACTGCCATCGGCTGCGGTATGGACTTCGCTTTGCACCTCACCCACGCCCGGCACCAGACTGCCCAGCGCATTGATCTGTCCCTGCAGTTTGGCGGTGAATTCCTCCTGCTGGGTCTGGTAAACCTGATGATGGAGTTCCTCGCCCTTTTCCTGAATCGATCTTTCCATTCCCGAATCAACACGATAATCCCAAAAACCCAGGGCAAAACGCTGGTCTGCAAAGAGAAATTCCAGCGTGGGACTCAGGATCGCAATCAGCACAAAAAGACCGACGGAAAACCGCACCAAAGGCCTGAGCCGGCCGGCCGGAAGAATCAATTCCAGAAAACTGGCGATCATGATGATGACCAGCAAGTTCCTGACAATCTCATACAACGTTGTCATCAATCTTCCCCTTCAGCGTACGGCTGCTCCGCTGTACATCCCCACCACAATGGCAATCATAATGAAAAACATCAGTGCAACGGCAGCGGTAGCCGCCATCATGAGAAACAAATGGGTACTCATGATTTCCAGGATCGAAGCGGTTCGCGCATCCCCCATCGGTTCAACCACCGCACCGACAATTTTATAAACCAGAGCCAAAACGGCGATTTCCAACAGGGGATAGACGATGATCCCCAGAATCACCAGAACGCCCCAGATGCCCAAGGCCTGCTTGAGCATGACCACATAGCCCGCCGCCACTTCAACGGTGTCACCCACCATTTTGCCGACCACCGGGATGGCGTTGTCGGTCACAAAACGGGTGGTGCGCAGGGTTACTTTATCCAGCGCGGAAGCATACAAAGCCCGCAGTGTTACCACCCCTACAAAAAAGGTCAGAAAAAACCCCAGCAGGATTTGGGCCAGTTGTCCCACAAATTTCGCCAGTCGCTCCACTTTGATGGTTTCCGACAGGCCATTGACCAAATGGAGGGCCGCCGACATAATAATCAGCGGAAATACCACATTTTTAATCGCTGCCGCAAAAGCTGCAGCAGCTGTCATCAGCAGCGGAAACATCATAACCGAACCGTTGATGTTGCCCATTCCGGCCACCAATACCATCATCTGCGGCAGCATGCCCAGCATAAATGTACTCATGTTGTCGATGGTATGCTGGCCCATTCCCAATACCAGTTTAAACGTCCCCATCGCGATCGTGCCCATCGCCAAAAAGCAAGCCAGATAAGCAACACGACCGACATCCGAGGCAAATGACTGCTGCAGATTGAGCAGCAGCGCTGCCAGTACCGATAAAATAATCAATTTGGCCAAAAGGCCTGAGTTGGCCAGCAACTCATCCGCCAGATAACGGATGACTCCTTCCAGCAGATGGCGGGGATTGAACTCCCACCCGCCGCGGATAAAATCGAGCAGCCATTCCTTGGCACTCTTGTGATCGGTATAGGCAGCGATCTCATTGTCCACCTGAATTTTATAGCTCTCCAGTTCATTCAGGTCCAGACTGTCAAGGGCATCCTCCAGCAGCGCCTGGTTTTCCGGAGAAGCTGCCGGCACAGAAGCCGTTACCGGGACCGGCAGTCCCAGTATGAGCAGCATCAGCAACAACAGCAGGCCGGCTCTTTTCACATCCCAGCACCTCGTTTCGGCTTTGCTTATCCGGGCATCAGTTCCAACAATGATTCAAGGATCGCTGCCATAATTGGCAAAGCCAGAACGGCGATCATAATCTTGGCGGCAAACTCGACCTTTTTAGCCACCGCCTGCTCCCCGGCATCCTGGCAAAGCACGGCGGCGAATTCACCTAAATAGGCCACTCCCAGGATTTTGAGAATAGTCGTCATGAAAAAATAGTTGATTCCCGCGCGCCGGCTCAGTTCTTTCATCACATTAATGATGGTCCCCATCTTATCCATCATCATGAGGAAGATGAAGATACTGAAAGCAATGCTCAACAGCACCGCCATAACCGGTTTCTCCTGCCGCAGGATGAGCAGAAATACCGTTACCATCAGGGCCAACCCCACGATTTGTGTTATCTCCAAATGATCCGCCCCTTTGACCGCATTCAGATATTAAATACGGTTCGTACCACCGTAAAAAGCTGATTCATCAATTGCACCACGATGATCAGCACCACGACTACCCCGGCCAGCGTCAGCATCTCCGCCTGTTCCTGCTTTTGGGCTTGTTTTAAGACAATACACAGCACGGAAATCAAGATCCCGATGCCGGCGATGCGAAACAATATGTCAACATTCAAGAACATCCCTCCATCTCTATACATTGCCGCTTGCCTACAGCAAAAACAGCACCACCGTGGTCCCCAGAATAAATCCTCCATAGCTCCACAGTTTGCGCTCTGACGCAACCTGGCCGCGCGCCTTTTCTTCCTGTATTTTTAATTGCTCCTGCAACAAAACAAAATACTGCTTTTGCTGTTCGATGCCTGAAGATCCCAGCTGGCTGGCAGCCGTAGCCAGGATCTGCAAATCGTCAGGCTGGAGATCCGCCTGTGCTTTGAGCCTGATCAAAGCCTCCTGCCAGGCCTCCTCTGCGCTGATCCCCTGTCGCCGGGACAAAGTATGGGCACACCCGGCAAACAGGCAGGGCAGTGGTGACGCTGCCATCCGGGCAGTATGCTCAAGGGCCAACGGCAGCGGCGTCTGCAAATAGGTGATTTCCTTTTCCAGATACCCCATGGCCTGCCGCATGGCTTGGAGCTGTTCAACTCTCTTTTCGATCCGTCGGGCGCCGATTAAGCCTCCCCCGCCGCAGCCAGCAATCACCAGCGCAATTCCCATGCTTTTCAGCCAGAACATTTAATCCCACCTCACGATTTCTTCCAGGGTACCCGGACCCCGTCGGCGCGAAAGCGTGATCATGGTCTGAAACACCCCGGTTTCCAACAATTGTCTGATCAGCGGACGCCGCCGGGCCTCCTCCAAATCCCGGGCATGCAATGAGGCGATCACTGCCACCCCGGCATTGCTGCATTCCAACAGCGCTTCCATGTCTTCCTGGCGGCCGATTTCATCAGTGACAATGACCTGCGGACCAAGGGCCCGGATTGCCATCATCATGCCCAAGGCCTTTGGGCATCCATCCAGCACATCCGTCCTGCAGCCCACATCCATCTGCGCCTTGCCTCGATAACTACCGGCCAGTTCGGAACGTTCGTCGATCACACTGACGGTACAGGCAGGCCCCGCCGGGCTGCCGTCGGCAATATTTCTGGCCAAATCCCGCAACAAGGTGGTTTTCCCGCAGCGAGGCGCAGAGATAATCAAGGTGCTGAGAGGACATGGCTGTCGTCGGTAAATATGCTCCAGCAAAGGCTGCGAGCAGCCCTTCATCTGTCTGGCAATCCGGAAAGACAAACTGCTGAAATCCTTGACGGTTTTAATCTGCTCATTCTCCATAACGACCTGCCCGGCCAGTCCCACCCGATGTCCGCCGGGAATGGTAATATAACCCCGACGGATTTCTTCTTCGAAAGCATACAGGGAATTGTCACTGATGGATAGAATCGTCTTATATAAATCATCGGCCTGGACCCGGTAAGCCTGTCGCAACTCCTTCACCAACGCCCCCTGCCGGCTGAGGGCATATTCCTGTTGTCCCATGTTCAACAGCAAAGGCTGCCCCACCCGCAGACGAATTTCTTCCAGGCCATCCAGATGCGGTGGCGGGATGGTCTTGAGCAGCCGTCCAATCTGCGGGGCCAGGTAGTCTATGATGGCATCGAGGATCCGGACTTGATTGTCAAATCCCATCACGTTACCCCCTTTGCAGTTAATAAATATTGGTTTGCCCAGGAAATTATGCCAACTACTTTTGTCCTTTTTATAGACAACCCTGTTCCAGAAACAACAAGAGGGTGCCGGTGGTTGACCGGCACCCGAAAAATGGTTTGGCAAAATGGGTTATGGGTGATACAAATTAATTCAATTCACACAGCCATCATCATCGGCTTCGTCGAGGGTATAATCAAAGGACCCGTCGTTGATATATACGACTTCATTACAGCTGGGACAAATGACCTCGATGTGGTCCTCATCATCCAGAATATCCATCTCCATCAGCAGTTTTTCCCCGCAGTTTTTGCATTTGATCTGGGTGAACTCTTCTTCCTCCAAAACGCTCTCTTCCAATTCGAACAGATCATCATCAATGCTCTCAAGATATTCCTTCATTTCCGCGAAATCACGCTGGATGAGATGAAGTTCATCTGCCATTTCATTCATTACATTGAGCATACCGGAAATAATTTTGCCCTGGGGGCTGCCTTCGGTAATGTTCAGACCCTCGGTTAGCCCCTGCAGATAGCTTACTTTTTCAGACATATCGCGCAACATAAAAAATCCTCCTTATTTTTCACTGTCTATAGTATGGACAGAATAAGGAGGAAATAAACGATATTCAAAAAAACTACGCTCTTTCCATGTATTGCCCGGTCCGGGTATCAATGCGCAGGCGATCCCCTTCGTTGACAAAGAGCGGCACCTGCACCACGGCTCCGCTTTCCAGTTTGGCATTCTTGGTGGCGCCGGTGGCGGTGTCGCCTTTGATGCCGGGTTCCGTTTCGACAACCGTCAGCTCAACAAAGTTGGGCAGTTCAATCCCCATGATGGTGCTGTTGTGCATCAGCACCCCGATGGTCATGTTTTCCATCAGCCATTTGGAGCCATCCCCGATCTCTTCCTTGGAAATGGTCAGCTGCTCATAATTTTCGTTGTCCATAAAAACATAGCCGTCGCCGTCACTGTAGAGGTATTGCATTTCTCTTTTATCCAAATGGGCCCGGGCCACTTTTTCTCCGCCGCGAAAGGTTTTTTCCACCGAGCCGCCGGTCTTGACATTTTTCAGCTTGGCTCTGACGAAAGCTGCTCCCTTGCCGGGTTTCACATGCTGGAAATCAACCACTTGATAGATCACATCTTCAAATTCAATCGTCAACCCGGTTTTAAAGTCATTTACTGAGATCATCGTATCCCTCCATTATATAATTAATAGGCCTTTATCTGAATGGGTGATGACTTCACATCCCCCTTTCTTCACGATTACGGTATCCTCAATGCGGATTCCGCCCCAACCGGGAATATAGATGCCCGGTTCCACGGTCACTGCCATGTTTTCCTGCAATATATCCTGACTCGAGGCCGACAAACGTGGCGCCTCGTGCACTGCCAGACCCAGACCGTGGCCGGTGCTGTGAACAAAATAACCGTCCAGCTGATATTTTTGCAAATGGGCCCGGACTTTTTGGTCCAACTCCCGTCCGGCCATTCCCGCCTGTACCAGCCCGACCCCCAGTTCCTGCGCCTCCAGCAACTGCCGGTAGGCATCGCGCAATTTGGTATCCGCGTGGTGAATGGCGACCGTTCTGGTCATATCCCCGGCATAGCCCTGATACAAGCCGCCGAAGTCCATGGTTAGCATGTCTCCGGGCTGCAATCGGTAATCGCCCGGTTGCCCGTGGGGCAGGGCAGCATTTACACCGGCTACGGCAATGGTTTCAAAAGCTTCCCGGCTGCAGCCGCCATTTTTTAACCCAGTCACAATCAGGTTGGCGATCTCCGCCTCCTGCATTCCGGCCTTGATTTGCTGACAAACCGTGGTGAAAACCTGGTCGCCGATGCGGGCGGCGGTTCGTAACAGCTCCAGTTCCGTTTCCTCTTTGATGAGCCGCAGCTTTTCCACCAGCCCCTGGACCGGCAGCAATTCCGGTTTTAAGCCGGCTTGCATCTGCAAAAAGCGATCATAGGTAAGGTCACTGCTCTCAAAGCCCAGACTGGCAAACCCTTCGCTCAAGGCAATCAAAACGTCTGCCGCGCCGGGCGTGGCCTTGACCAACTCCCAGTCAGGACATTCCAGCGATACCTGGGTATAATAACGGGAATCGGTAATGATATATTTTTTGTCCAGGGTAATCAGCAGGCGGGCATCGCGTCCCCCGGTGAAGCCCGATAAATATCGAATATTCTCCGGGCAGGTCACCAACAAGGCTTCCATCCGGTTTGCCTGCAATTCCCGGCGCAATTTTTCTACACGCTGTTTGATACGTTTCACCTGTTCCTCATCCGGCAAAAAACTGCTGGATTTATTTTACCCTAGTCTCAGGAGATGTAAAATGTTTTTTTCATGCATTTACTTAAACCATTCACAGATGGCCAAGAGCGCGAGGCTGTATCCCATGGCACCCAGACCGAAAATAACGCCGCGGGCCAAGGGGGAAAGCAGGGAATGATGGCGGAATTCTTCCCGGGCACAGATATTGGTCAGATGCACTTCAATAAAAGGAATGCCGACTGCCTTAAATGCATCCATGAGGGCAATGCTGTAATGGGTCAGCGCGCCGGCGTTGACGATCATGGCGTCTACGCTGCCCCAGGCTTGATGAATCTGATCGATGAGTTCGCCTTCATGATTGGACTGAAAGAAGTCAATCTCGACCTGCTTTTCTTCTGCCAGCTTTTTTAAGGCATAGTTGATGTCTGCCAGGCTCATGTCGCCATAGAGATTGTTTTCGCGGTTGCCGAGCAGATTCAGATTCGGTCCGTTGATCACCAAAACTCGCATATTGTCCCACCTTTCTGTAATCTGGTTATTTTGAGAGTACTACGAAAGCACTATAACTGTAAGTCTATTCTGAAGTATATGCTTATGACCGCTTAAGCATATACCTCTGCGATTGATTTCTTTGCCTTTGGAGCCGGGTTTTTGACTTATCTAATTCGCATTATGGTGCACTTTGTTCATTCCTTGAGGCTTTGCCATTTATTTATTTAATCGCCGCCGATGCTGATTTGGTTGAAACGGATGCTGGGGGCGGCTTTGGTTCCGTAGAAGCGCTGGTCGTTGCCCAGGGCATCAATATTTTGCAGCAGCTGGTGCAGATTGCCGGCGATGGTGATGCCGCGCACGGGTCTGGACAGCTTTCCGTTTTCAATCAGGATGCCGGCAGCACCCAGGGAAAAATCGCCGGAAATGGGGTTGGCGGTATGCATCCCCATGACTTCGGTGATTAAAAGACCGCGCTCCAGCTCGGCAATCATCTGCTCCGGCGATGTGGTGCCGGGTTCTATCATCAGGTTGCTGCTGCTGATGGCGGGCAGGCTTCGGAAGGAACCGCGCCGGCCGCTGCCGGTGGATTGCACACCGGCTTTGCCGGCGTAGTAATGGTCAAAGAGGAAGGAGCGCAATGCCCCGTCACGAATCAGTTCGTTGCGGCGGGTGGGTACGCCTTCGCCGTCAAAGGGGGCACTGGCCAGTCCGTCCGGCAAGGTGCCGTCATCGATAAGGGTGAGGCGTGAAGATGCTACCTGTTCACCCATGCGATTGGCCCACAGGGACTTGCCTTTCAGTACGGCATCGCCATTGAGCGACGGCAACAGCAGGCTCATAAAACGGGTGGCCACATAGGGTTCCATGATACAAGGCAACGTCTGCGAAGCCATACTCTTGGCCTGCAGGCTGCGCACCGCGCGGTTGGCTGCTTCGCGACCGCATTCTTGCGGCTGCAGATCGGCCAGGCGGCGACGGGCCATGGCCGCAAAACCGCTCTGGGATTCCTGTTCTTCCTGGGCGGCCAGGGCGATATAAAGGCCGGCCAGATTGTCTTGATAACTTGCCTGTAAACCCAAGCTGTTCATAATCAACGTAAACGACTGGCTGTCTTCATAAACGGATTTCTCCACCAAATGGATGCGGGAATCGTAAGCGCGGGCCGCTTGCTCGCAATCGCGGGCCAGGGCAATTTTTTCTTCCAGTGCAGCATCCGGGATCTGCGCATCAAAACAGTCCATCTGCGCATAGACAGAATAGGGTTCAACCAGCCTTTGATCTGGGTCCGCCGGCATACAGTTGGAGATGTTGACCGCTTGCTCGACCACCGCCAATACGGCTGTCGGGGACAGGTCGCTGCTATAGGCAAAACCCATTCGTCCCTGGTTGAGCACCCGCACTCCCACTCCTATTTCCTCGGCCTCTTTCAACGTCTCAACCCGTTCGTCACGCAGCTCAATGCTCAATGACTTGTTGTAGAGCAGAAAGACTTCCGCTGCCACCGCTTTTTCCCGGGCCGCCTCCAGCGCCATTGCTCCTGCAGCTGTCAAACTCTCTTCTGTTACACCGGGACGTTCTTTTTGCAACACTTTTTCCAACACTCCTTGTTACACCGGGACGTTTTTTTGTAACACCTTTTTCAGCCGTCCTCAGCGGGATATGATCCCTACATTCTGCGAATGCGCTTGTTGGTCTTGGGATTTTCATTGTTGCCAATCCCACCCACGGTCAATGTTTTAATGCGAATCGTCGGCTGCGCATCAGCAACAGGAACGCCTTGTCCGTCCTTGCCGCACACGCCCAGTGAATAACCCAAATCCCGTCCAATCCGGTCAATGTCCAGCAGTACCTGCGGACCGTTGCCAGTCAGAGTGGCACCTCGCACCGGATGCTTGATTTCTCCCTGTTCAATCAGGTAGCCTTCCTGCACTTCAAAGACAAAATCCCCATTGAGGGTGTTCACCTGTCCGCCCCCCATTTTTCTGACCAGCAGGCCATACTCTGTCCCGGCAATGATTTCCTCGGGATCATCCTGCCCGGGGGCGATAAACGTATTGGTCATACGCGGAATCGGTTTATGCTGATAGGATTCCCGCCGGCCGTTGCCGGTCAGGGGGGAACCGTCGTTGCTGGCGGTAAGCCGGTCATTGATAAATTGTTTTAAAATTCCCTGTTCGATCATGACCGTACGCTGCCCCGGAGTACCCTCATCATCGAACCCGAAACTCCCATATTTGCCTTTGAGCGTGGCGTCGTCAATGACACTGAGATGCTCGTTGGCCACCCGCTGTCCCTGTTTGCCCTGATAAATGGACAGACCTTTCTGGACCAGATCAGCCTCCAGGCCATGCCCACAAGCTTCGTGGACCATGGTTCCGCCGGCTTCGGCATGCATTACCACCGGCATCCTGCCCAGCGGTGCAGGCGCAGCGGAGAGCATCGTTAGCGCCCGGCCGGCCGCCTCACGGGCCATGTCATCCAGCGCCACTTGCTCCATAAGCTCCCAGCCGATAGCCCCTCCGGCCGATTCATAGCCGGTCTGGATCATCCCGTCACGCGCGGCAATGGCATTGATCATCATGCGCACCCGCACCTGTTCTTCTTCCGCCAACACCCCTTCGGAGTTGGCGATCTGCAGTTTTCTCTGCACATCCGCCAATGCTACGGTGACCTGTCTGATTTCTGCATCGACCTCCCGGGCCGCCTGATTGGCAGCCAGTACCCGGGCGATTTTTTCATCAAATGCTACTTCGTCGGGCATGCGTAAATAGGCCAGGCTGGCGCCTGACTTTTGCGGGGTGAGATTGATGGCAGCGTTTTCCTGCTGCCCCGCCCGGAACACCCGGGCTGCCACCTCCGCTGCCCTTTCCAATCCGCGGGGACTCAACTCATTGGTATAAACATAAGCCGTCCGGCCATCTTTCAGCACCCGGATGCCGGCTCCTTTTTCCCGTCCGCTGTTGATTCTTTCAATGCGGTTGTCTTCACAGAGCACATGGCTGAGCTGCTTTTCTTCCACGAAAATCTCGGCAAAGTCGCCGCCCTGGCGGAGCGCTGTATCCAAGACGCGGGCCAGTTGTTTTTTATCCAACATCATAAACTCCTTTGGCTGTGAATCAAATATTTACTGCCTTCATCGCTCCTCGCGATGATATGGCAAGGTTAGGGCGGCCGGTGCACCTGCTTCGGAACGCATCCGAATGGTTACGATGACCAGCACCAGAATCGTCAACAAATACGGCATCATCGCCAGATAAAACGTGGAAATATTCACCCCGGCCGTCTGCATACGGAAGGTAAGCGCTTCCACCCCGCCGAACAGATAGGAACCAAGAATGGCCCGCATGGGGTTCCAAAGCGCAAAGATGACCAGCGCTACCGCAATCCATCCCCGCCCGGAGGTCATGTTTTCCTGCCAGGAAGGCGCATAGGCCAGCGATAAATAGGCCCCGCCCATACCCGCCAGAATACCCCCGACGATCGTACAAAAATAACGCACCCGGCTGACACTGATGCCGACTGCATCAGCCGCGGCAGGATTCTGCCCCACCGACCTGATACTCAGTCCCCAGCGGCTGTGGTAGAGCACCAGCCACATCAGGACGGCAATGACAATGCTGAGATAAACCAATGCATCCTGCTGGAAAAAGATCCGCCCCAGCACCGGAATGTCAGCCAGTCCAGGAATATGGATGGCCCGAAAAGGATCCGAAATGGGCGTTCCCTGATAGGATTTGCCCAGGAATCCGCTCAGCCCGGTACCGAAAATAGTCAGCGCCAGACCGCATACCACCTGATTGGAGCGCAGGGTGATGGTTAAGAAGGCATGAATCGCCGCCATTCCGCCACCGCCCGCCATGGCTGCCGCCATTCCGTACCAGTGGTTGCCGGTGCGGACGGTAAAAATAAATCCCAAAACCGCGCCCACCAGCATCATGCCCTCGACGCCCAGATTCATAATTCCTGATCTTTCCGCCAGCAATTCCCCGGACGCCGCATATAATATGGCTGTACCGGCAACGACGGTGGCCGCCAGCAAAGCTACAATCGCTTCAAAAGACATTATTGGCCCTCCTTTCCGCTGCGCTGCAGGTGGTATTTGGTGAAAATCTCTCCGCCCAACAGGAAGAACAATACCGCACCTTCCAGCATCTGCACGGTTGAAAAGGGCAAGCCAAATATCTGCAGGCCAAAGCCCCCCACCAGCAAGGCGCCAAACAAAAAGGCCACCATGATGATTGCAAACGGATTCAAGCGGGCCAGCCAGGCAACAATGATAGCCGTAAAGCCATAGCCGGGAGAAATCCCCTGCTGCAGCCGATGGGTAATGCCGCTGACCTCGATCATGCCGGCCAGACCGGCAATGCCGCCGCTAATCAGCATGACCAGCAAGATGTTGCGGGTCACATTGATGCCGGTATAACGGGCGGAGGCATGGCTTTCGCCGATGACTTTAATCTCGTAGCCCCATTTGGTGTAATTGAGCAGGAAATACAACAAAACCGCGACCAGCAACGCTACCAGCAGCCCGATATGCACCCGGCTGTCACCAATGGAAGGCAGATACGCCTGGGGCGAAAAGCGCGGACTCAACGGAAAACCCATACTGGCCGGATCTTTCCAGGGTCCAAAGATAAAGCTTTCCACAAAGGAAATCGCCACATAATTCAGCATCAGGGTGGTAATCGTCTCATTGACATCCCAATAGGCTCGCATCGCCCCCGGAACCAGGCCCCATATCCCTCCGGCCACAAAGGCTGCCAGGCCCATCACCGGCAAGAGCACCAGCGAAGGCAGATCTCCATAAAACAAGGCAATGCCGCTGGCGGCAAAGGCGCCCATATACAGCTGCCCTTCTGCGCCGATATTCCAGAGTTTCATGCGAAAGGCCATCGACAATCCCAGACCCAGCAACATCAAGGGGATGGCCTTGACCAATGTCTCGGAAATCGCATAGCTGCTGCCGAATGCCCCCTGCCACATGCGCAGATACGTCTCGGCCGGGTTAATCCCATACAACCACAGGAAGATCCAGCCAAACAGCAGTGCCAAAACGATGGAAAGCACCGGCACAATAAAATGCGAAGCCAAGGATTCGGTTTCTCGTTTAATAAATTTATATTGGATCATAACTGTGTTTCACCTCCGCCCAGCATCAGCAGCCCGACCGTTTCCAAATCCGCTTGCTGAATGTCAAAAACCGCTTTGATCGTACCGGCATACATGACCGCAATGCGATCCGCCAGGCGGAAAATATCCTCCAAATCCTCCAGGATGAGCAAAATCGAGGTGCCTTTGGCCCGTTCCTGCAGCAACAAATGAAAAACCGATTCCGTTGCTGCCACATCCAATCCCCGCACTGGATAAGACGCCACCAGCAAACGCGGGTGCTGGCTGATCTCCCGTCCCAGCAGGAGCTTCTGTAAATTGCCGCCCGACAGATAATTGATAGGGTGATTGATATCTGCCAGCGCCACATCAAAATCTTTAACCAATTTATGGGTATAAGCGCGGATTTTTTTATAATTCAATAAAAATCCGCGGGAATATTCCGGTTTACTGTAATTATGTAAAATTGCATTTTCCATCACTGACAGGTTGGGGACCAGCCCCATGCCCAAGCGATCCTCCGGCACGATGTTAATCCCCCGGGCCAGCCGTTCGCGTACGCTCAGCGCACTGATTTCCTGACCATCCATCTTGATGCTGCCACCCGCCAGGCTGCGCAATCCTGCAATTGCTTCCACCAATTCCCGCTGTCCGTTGCCTGCCACGCCGGCAATGCCGATGATTTCTCCGCTGTACAGTGACAGGTTTAAATCCTTTACGGCCACATTGCCCTGGTCGCCCAACACCATCAGATGATCCAGCTGCAGAATCAATTCCCGGGAACGCTCCAGTACCTCCCGCCGACTTGGGGTCAGTTCCTTGCCCACCATCATCTGGGTCAGGACCTTTTCATCCAAATCCGCCGTCCGCGCATTGCCGACGACCTTGCCGCGTCGCAGCACGGTAACGCTGTCCGCCACCTCCAGGACCTCATTCAACTTATGGGTGATCAGTACAATCGATTTTCCCTGATCCGCCATCTTCCGCATCATTTTAAAGAGTTCTTTCACTTCCTGGGGCGTGAGTACAGTGGTCGGCTCATCCATAATTAGAATATCGCATCCCCGGTAAAGCATTTTCAGGATTTCCACCCGCTGCTGTTCCCCCAGGGACAATTGCGAGACCTTGGCCTGCGGGTTGATTTCCAGGCCATACTTCTCCGACAGGCGGGCAGCCTCTTCCTCAATCGCCTTGCTGCGCAGGACGATATCTCCCCCGGATGCGCCCAGGATAATGTTCTCCGCCACCGTAAAGTTATCGATCAGCCGAAAATGCTGGTAAATCATGCCCACTCCGACGGCCAGAGCGGAACGCGGCGAGCGAAAGCGCACCGGCTTGCCTTTAATCTTTATACTGCCGGCATCGGGATGATATAAACCCGCCAGCACACTCATGAGGGTGGACTTGCCAGCCCCGTTTTCGCCCAAAAGCGCATGTATTTCGCCGGCCCTGACCTGGAAACTAATCGCATCATTGGCCACTACACCGGGAAATACTTTGGTGATTCCATTCATTTCAATCATTAAACTGCTTGTCAAACTATATCCCTCCGCTGATAAGGAAACCGTTCTTGAGGTTCAGATGTGAAAATATTGCAGAATCCGATTTTATGGAAAACCCGGCTGGATTGCCAGGCTCGTCCGCGGCTAAAATTTTTAGAGGCGGCTAAAAGCCGCCTCTAAACTGTCATAACAAATTGGCTACTGACCTATTTTACCATCTACTCCAGCGACAAACCAGTTGAAACCGAGAATTTCTCCGTCGGTCATCTTCTGGCCTTCCTGTACCTTGATGGTACCGTCCTGTGCCTTCAGCGGACCGGCAAAGATGTCCAGTTTGCCTGACTTGATATCCGCCTGTTTGGCCACGACCAGTTCTTTGACATCCGCCGGGACTTTATCCGAAATGGGAGCCAGATCGATAATTCCGTCTTCTGCTCCTCCCCAGTATGCGCCACTCTTCCAGGTGTTATTCATCACTGATTTTACAAGGTCCACATAGTAGGGACCCCAGTTCCACACAGAAGCGGTCAGGCTGTAGTTGGGTGCATACGTTTTCATGTCACTGTGATAGCCGATGGCAAATACGCCGGCTTCTTCCGCCGCAATCTGCGGGGAGGTGGCATCCACGTGCTGGGTGATGACATCCGCGCCGTCTTCAATCAAACTGTCAGCCGCCTGTTTGGCCAGGTTGGCATCAATCCAGTTATGAGTCCAGACGACTTTCACCTTGACATTGGGGTTCACGGACTGCGCCCCCAGGGTAAACGCATTGATTCCACGGACGACTTCCGGAATATCATAAGCTGCAACATAACCCAAGGTATTGGATTTGGTCATCTTGCCGGCCACGATTCCGGTCAGATAACGCATCTGCTCGATCTTGCCGAAATAAGTGCCGACATTTTCTGCCGTGTTGATCCCCGAAGCATGCATGAACACCACGTCAGGATACTTTTTGGCCACTTCGATGGTGGCATCGCCGAAACCAAAGCTGGTGGTGCAAATAACTTTACAACCCTGTTGGGCCAGCTGGTCAATACTTCTTTCCGCATCGGCCCCTTCGGCTACGTTCTCCAGGAAAAGTGTTTCCACTTCCGGAAGTTCCTTGGCCAGGTATTTGCGACCCTCGTCATGGGTGTAGGTCCATCCTGCATCACCGGGCGTGCCTATGTAGACGAAACCAACCTTGAATTTTTCCTTTTCCCCCTCGGGTGCCTTGCCGGTATCCTTGGAAGTGCCGCAGCCCACCACAAACACTGACAGGAACACAAACAACAGGATGAATGAACCTAGTTTCTTGAACTTCATTAAACCAAAATCCCCCTTCTAAATTTTTTTCGCGCTTGCCGTACCGATAAAACTTCGGCAGGTACAACCAAAGTCTTTTACTTCGACATTATATCAATTGAATCCTGCAATTTAAACAGCAAAAGCTATTTTTATCCAGCGATTCGCCCTACGTCCGCGCCGCCAAACCCAACGCAATCAGGAAATCATATTTTATATTCAGTGTTTCTTCTTCACTGAGGTTGGCAGGCAAGACGAGCTCCGGCATCGGGTCGGCAATCTCGACTTCCAAACCGCTGCCAGAAGCCAGACTGGCATCAAGCCCTTTGAAACGGGCACCTGCGCCGCACAGCCAGATTTTTTCAATCCTTTCCTCGGTTTTGTTCTTTTGCAGATTATAGTATTCCACTGAACGAGTAACATCATCAATCAGATCCCGGGTCAGGTAATCATATTGACTCCCCTGTCCGAATTGAATATCCTCCCAGCGAACAGCACCGTTGGGAAAGCTCATCTCCAGCGCCGCATAAAAAGCGGAAATGCCAAAAGCCAGGGAGCGATAAAAGACCAGTACATCATTTTTAAATACCGAAAAGAAGGAACGTGTCCCGCCAATGTTCAGATAGGCATTGACGTCTTCCGGATACAATTTGCGCAATACCCGGTTCATGGCCAATGGCTCGATCTCCACCGCCACCAGGTTCAAACCGGCGATGTTGCAGACCATGTCCAGGTTCTCCACCTGCTGGCGCCGCACCGCCACGAAGAAGACTTCGGTTTTCTTGCCTTCCTCGTCTTCAAAATCCCGCAGCGGGAAGATGTCGATGGCCGCCTCCTCGACCGGGATGGGCAGGAAATTGATGGCCTGAAAAGAAATGGCTTCTTTCAGTTCATCCAATTTCATCCGCGGCATGACCAATGTACGGGTATAAACCTGCTGACCGGCCACTGCTGAGACCACCTTGTGATGCTTTATTTTTAATTTACTCACCAGTTTGCCCAGTTCTTCCCCCAATCCGACAGGATCAACAATGTTGCCGGACTCAACCATCCCCGGCGGTGTATCCATGCTCTCAAACCAAACCACCTGAATCCCTTGTTTGGTATTCTTGACCCGCGCCAGTTTAATTTTCTTGCTGCCGATATCCAATCCAATGCCCTGCGAACCGCCAAACAATTGTATCAATTCAACACACCCCATTCAGACAAATTTATTTATCTGCCCCCGGTATTCTGGTGAAAACCATCTCTCGTCATATGCTGCTTAACTTCGCTTGCAGTCGAGTTAATTCCTCTAATTGGGAGGAATTATTTATATGGATGTAAATCAATTGTATATGATTTTATAATCCGTGATAACCCCATTGTCTGAATAAGTGCGGGACAGAAACGCCTGATCGTTATCGCAGTTGTTGGCATAATGGAAAGTAAGGTCTGCCACCACCGTTTTGGTGGCGTTTTCAAAGCAACCGGTAAACTTGATGGTATAGCAGCAGTAGCCGTCACCGGTGGCCAGTTTCACAAAAGAGGTCTGGCAACGTCCCTGCACATCACCGACAGGCATTTCCATCCAATCCTCCCGCCATCCCAGCGGCAGCGGAGGCAGGTCTGGCGTGATCGTATAATCGCTGCGCAAACACTGACTGATCTCTGCGCAGCGCTGTTCCAGACATGCATCGACCAGTTGCTGGGCTTGCTGGCTGCGATAATAATACTGGCTCATATACATCTCCAGGGCCGACAATTGCATGATCGACATCATCAGGATACTGACCATAAAAAAAATGAGCAGGCTCATTAACAACATGCTGCCCTGCTCCCTGGCTGTGCTTTTCTTTTGACACGGCAATGCATCCGCCTCCCGGCAGGAGATTCGAACCGTACCTGCTCCGCTTGCCATCATTTGTCTGACTCAGCCGGGGCTGCCCCCACCAGCGAGCGAGGAACTGCCGCGCAGACCAGGCGATGGGTCTTCAGTCCCTGACAGGCCTCCATGCTGATGCGCGTGTATCCCGGGCGGGAATCAGGCTGAAACAACAGACTGCTGATATCATTGGCCACTGGCATCTTGGCGTTCCCCTGGCGATAGACCGTCCGGTCCTGCAAATAATAGGAAATGTAGCCGCCATCCATCGTCAGGCGCATGGTCTTGCTGTCATCCAGGCATTCCACCTCCTCGGCCGCCATGACATCCTCAATCATCATCTGCATCGCCGCCCGCTCGGCATATTGAATATCCGTAAACGCCGTTTGACAGGCAAAAACCCGGTAGGCACTGAAATACACCGTCATCAAGGCGGCAATCACCAGCGTTGCCAGCCCCAATGCCAGAATGATCTCGGCCATTATCAAGCCGTTGTCATCAAACCTGTGCTGCATCTCTATCCCCCCGCAAAGCCGGATAAAAAAGCGTTATCATTTCCAGCGAACGATTCTCTCCCGCTTCTTGCCAGGTCACAACGACCCGGGCATCATAAAGCCCCGGCCAGTCACCGTTTTCTTCCAGGCAAACCGTCGCCTGCATCTCCTGACCTGCCTCTGCAGTCCCATCCACCGTATAATGATGTGTCCCCTGTTCCACTGCTGTTATGATTTCCTGCCACTGCGGACAAGACTTTGCCCGCAGATCCTCCAACAACTGATAGGCAAAACTGCTGGCCCGGGTCTGTCGTTCAGCATACTTTATCATACGCTGGGAAATCATGAAGCCCCCCAGCAAACTGCTGCTGATCAAGGCCACCAAAAACAAGGTCACCATCACTTCCACCAGCGTCGTACCTTTTTCCCTGTGCCATCCGTTCATCACAACCGCCGCCCATCAGGATTTGATGTCATAATTATAGCTTATTTTATCTTTAAAGGGAATATTTGTTATAT
>ERZ795053.1822-NODE-1822-length-26530-cov-5.779717_pt1 | contig 26530 bp, 22 predicted proteins | sample MGYA00375137_ERZ795053 | MGnify/ENA primary metagenome ERZ795053 (study PRJEB30182, sample SAMN05720284) | activated sludge metagenome | isolation source: Anaerobic digester | place: Hong Kong | collected 2014-12-17 ...
CTCGGCCGCCTTCACCGACGAGGAGCTCGACGAGCTCGCCGCCCAGTACGTCGACGCCGCCGTGCTCGCCCAGCAGGCGGGCTTCCACTTCGTCGACGTCAAGCACTGCCACGGCTACCTGCTCCACGAGCTGCTGAGCGGCGTCGACCGCGGGGGCCGCTACGGCGGCGCCTTCGAGGACCGCACCCGGTTTCTGCGGACCGTCGTGGAGGGCATCCGCGCCAAGGCGCCGGGCCTGGCCGTGGCCGTGCGCCTCAGCGCGTTCGACGTGGCGCCGCACCGGGCGGGGGAGGGTGGCGTGGGCGAGCCCGAGCCCGCCGGGATCGACGGCTCGTACCGCGGCGCCTTCGGCGGCGACGGCACCGGGCTCGGCATCGACCTGGCCGAGACCCACCGCTTCTGCGACCTCCTGGGCGAGCTGGGCGTCGGCCTGCTCTCCACCACCGCGGGCAGCCCGTACTACAACCCGCACATCCAGCGGCCGGCGTTCTTCCCGCCCTCCGACGGCTACCAGCCGCCCGAGGACCCGTTGGTCGGGGTGGCCCGCCAGCTGGCGGCCACCGCCGAGCTGGCGGCGGCGCACCCCGAGCTCACGGTCGTCGGCGGCGCCTACTCGTACCTGCAGGAGTGGCTGCCCCACGTCGGCCAGGCTGTGGTGCGCGCCGGCGGCGCCGACCTGGTCGGCCTGGGCCGCATGGTCCTCAGCTACCCGCACCTGCCCGCCGACGTCCTGGCCGGTCGCCCGCTCGACCGCCGCCTGCTCTGCCGCACGTTCAGCGACTGCACCACGGCGCCGCGCAACGGGCTGATCTCGGGCTGCTTCCCGATCGACCCCTTCTACAAGGAGCACCCCCAGCGGGTGCAGCTGACCCAGGCCAAGAAGGACGCCAAGGCCCGCCTGCGGTAGGGGCCGCCGTCAGCGGCGCCGGCGACGGTGGCGGATCGAGGCCGCGAGCGACGCCACCACGGTGGAGGCCCGGAGGCCCGGAGGTGGAGGCGTCCCGAGGGGGCGCACCTCGCCATGGCGGATCAGCGAGAGCCGGGCGTCGGTGTAGGCCCGGTCGAAGCGCTCGAAGGTCGTGGCCCGCTCGGGGTCGTAGGGCTCGAAGCGGGGCGGGCCGGCCAGGGTCCGGAAGGCCTGCTCCGCCACCTTGGACCGACTCGAGAGCAGCTCGCGCAGGGTCGGCACCGCCGAGAGCCGCAGCATGTCCTCGAGCGCGTCGGCCAGCTCGTCGTCGCCGACCTCTCGGGCGCGACGGGCGATCGGAACCCACAGCCCCCGGGAGCCGGGGCCGACCACTCGCTGCCGGCGCACGACCTCCAGGTCGAGCTCGGCGGGGAACAGCGTGGCGAGGCCGAGGGCGCCCTCGGCCCGCAGCGAGCTCATGGTGAGGGCGCACTTGTGGCACTGGCCGCAGTTGGTCTGGGTGCTGTGCTGGTAGCAGACCTTGAGGTGGGGGAGCAGGTCCGGTCGCTCCGCCGCGAGCCACGCCACCTTGGCGTGGCGGCCCCGGTCGAGGTGGTCGTGGTGGATGCGCGTCGACGGGGAGCTCCACAGCGGGTCGATCGCCGGATGGGACCCCGCGGGGGCCAGGCTCTCCAGGTCGTAGGCCGACGGGAGCACCACGTGGTCGAAGCGCTGGCGCACGAGCAGGGCCAGGGCGGCGAGGCCCGAGCCGTGCATCGCCGACCAGCCGAACATCGGGTCGGTGAACTCGCGCAGGTCGGTCCAGACGGCGTGGAGCGGCAGGCCCACGACCTCGGCGGCGCGGCGGGTGGCCTCGAGCTCGGCCGCCGCCGTCGCCTCGTCGTGGTTGGGCTCCAAGGTCCGGCAGTAGACGAGGGCGTCGAGCGGCCCGGGGTCGACCCGGGGTACCGCCGCGCTGTAGCTGGAGTCCACGCCCCGGCTGAACATGCAGGCCACGCCGCCGTCGCCGGCGGGCCAGGGCTCCTCGGCCTCCTCGGCGACGGTCACCTCGGGCACCCGCAGCGTCGGGTCCATCGAGGCGAAGAGGCGGGCGATCATCGGCACCTTGGCCACCACCGCGCCCGACACCGCGCCATCGACGTGCAGGTCGTGGCCCCACGCCATCGCCGGCAGCAACGCCGCGGCGAGGAACGGCGTCGCGTCCGCATTGGACACCAGCTCGGGTGGCCCACCGAAGCGCACCGTGCGCTCCTGGTCGGCGACCGAGATCCGCGCCGACCACTCGATGCCATCGCGCCCCGACGCGCGCTCGATGCTGTGGACGCGCACCGCACCTCCTCCTGGAGCGTTCCCTCTGTGCGTGCGGTGTACCAGAGGTGGAGGCGGCGGCCCGAATCGCCCCTAGGGACCCAGCTCGGCCGCGAGCGCCGGGAAGACCCGGGCGACCTTGGCCACGAGGTAGTCGCCGTAGGTGCCGGACCACTCGTGGACCGAGGCGCCGTCCCAGCGATCGGCCGGCGCGACGGAGGTCGTCGGGCCCAGCCCGGGCACCGGGCGCACCTCCGCGTCCCACGCGGGGTCGAAGAAGAACGGGAACGACAGGCGGTCGCGTCCGCCCACGGCCGGTCGCACCCGGTGGGGCGTGGAGCGGTAGGCGCCCGCGGTCATGCGCTCGAGCATGTCGCCGAGGTTGACGACGAACGCGCCGGGCACCGGCGCCACGTCGATCCACGACCCGTCCGGGGCCTGCACCTCGAGGCCCGGGGTGCCGTCGTGGGCCAGCACGGTCACCAGCCCGTAGTCGGTGTGCTCCCCGACGCCCCAGGCGTCGCCGGCGCCCGGTGGGTAGCGGAACACCCGGAACAGCACGGTCGGATCGCCCGTGAGGTGATCGTCGAACCAGGTGGGGGCCAGCCCGAGCCCGAGGGCCATCCCGCGGACCAGCGCATGGCCCACCACCTCGACCGCCGCCATCCACCGGTGCACCGCGGGGAGCAGCTCGGGCACGGCCGAGGAGCGCAGGTTCGGGCCGTGCAGCGGGGTGCCCGCCCGGACCGCCGGGTCGTCGAGGTCCAGGTCTCGACCGAAGTAGATGCCCTCCTTGCGGTCGGGCTGCCCCGCGGTGAGCTCGCCGCCCTCGGGGAACCATCCCCGCCACGCGCGACGACCGACGGGCATGGCGATCTCGGCCTTGACCTCCTCGCCCTGGGCGAAGAACCGGCGGGCGGCGGCGTCGAGGTCGGCCAGGAGCGTCGGGTCCACGCCGTGGCCGGTGACCAGGAAGAAGCCGTGCGTGCGGCAGGCCCGATCGATGGCGTCGGCCACGGCCAGCGCGGCCGGGGTCGCTCGGTCGTTGCCCACCTCGCGCACCAGCGCCGCCACGTCGATCACGGCGAGCTCGTCCATGTGGGCGAGTCTCGCGGCTTTCGGTCTCGTTTCCCGCCGTTGTGGTCCACTGGGCCCCTGCCGGTAGCGTCGAGCGTCGGCCCCGAACCCTCCCGAGCTGCTGTGGACCGAGACGCCGTCATCTTGTTCTTCGCCCTGCTGGCCACCGCCGCCCAGGCGGTGGTCGTGGTCGCGATCGTGCTGGCCGTCGGCGGGCGGGCCTCGGCCACCGTGGCGCGCTGGCGAGACGCCGCACGCGAGGCCGTGGCGCCCCAGGCGCTGGGCCTGGCGGCGGGCGTCGCCCTCGTCGCCACCCTCGGCAGCCTCTACCTCTCCGAGGTGGCCGACTTCCCGCCGTGCCGGCTCTGCTGGTTCCAGCGGATCGCCATGTACCCCCTGGTGGTGGTGCTCGGCGTCGGTGCCGTGCGCCGCGATGCGGGCGCCCGCCTCACCGGGGCCATCCTCGCGGGGTTGGGCGCCTGCGTGTCGATCTGGCACCTGCTGGTCGAGCGGTACCCCACGCTCGAGTCCGGTTCGTGCGACCCCACCAACCCCTGCTCGACGAAGTGGGTGGAGGAGTGGGGCTACCTGACCATCCCGGCGATGGCCCTCTCGGGCTTCGCCCTCATCCTGGTGCTGCTCGCCGCAGCCCGCCCGACCGTCTCCCCGGAGGAGCTCGCATGACCAGCCCCAAGCCCCCCACCGACAACGGCTCCAAGATCTGGATCGTGGCGATCGTCGTCGTCCTCGTCGCCGGGGTCGTCGCCGTCGTGCTGGCGCGCGGCGGCAGCGGCGACGAGGAGGTGTCGGGCCAGACCGGCACCGTGCAGGTCGGCGACGGCAGCTCCACCACCGGCGACGGCGAGACCGACACGACGGCCGGCGACACCGGGAGCGCCGCCGCGCTCCCCGAGTACGACGCGACGCTGGAGGAGGACCCCGCGGTCGGCGCCACCATCCCGACCGTCACCGGCACCACCTTCGACGGCGACGAGCTCACCATCGCGCCCGACGGCACGGCCAAGATCATCCTCTTCGTGGCCCACTGGTGCCCGCACTGCCAGCGCGAGGTGCCGATGCTGAAGGCGCACCTCGACGACGTCCCCATGCCCGACGACGTGCAGCTCCTCACCGTGTCGACGAGCGTCGAGCCCAGCGCCGACAACTACCCGCCCCAGGAGTGGCTCGACCGCGTCGGTTGGGAGGCGCCCACGCTGGCCGACGACGAGGCCGGCACGATCGCCAAGGCCTTCGGCCTGAGCGCGTTCCCGTACTTCGTGGCCGTCGACGCCGACGGCAAGGTCGTGGCGCGCGCCTCGGGCGAGCTCACCGCCGAGCAGTTCGACGCGGTCGTGGCCCAGGCCCAGGGCTAGCCGGGCTCGTAGACCCGGGCCTGCCAGGTCCCCGACAGGGGGACCGCGCTCAGCGCGTGGCAGGCGGCGAGGAGCCACCACAGCACGTCCTCGGCCGGCTCGTCGCTCGGGCAGGTCACCACCAGCCCACGCCGAGGGTGGTCGGCGACCTTGAACCACCGGGGTCGCAGCCCCAGGTCGACCTCGTCGAGGCGGGCGAGCGCCCGCGGGCCCGAGCCGTGCTCGATGCCGAGCGTGTGGCGCCGATCGCCCGGCCCCGACGCCGACCAGGTGGCGAAGGGCACCGCCTCGCCGCGCGCGGAGAACAGGGAGATCACGGCGCTCCGCGGCGGGGGCTCGTGGCCCGGCTCCACCTCGGGGACCAGGTTCACCCAGGCGCCGGTGCCGGCGAGCCGCTCGAGCTCGCCGGCGACCGCCGAGGGATCGACCTCGTCGAAGGTGAGCTCTACGGGCGGGGGCACGGCCATGGCGGCAACCTATCGGTGGGCGGCGCGAGGCCGGACGAGGACGACCGACGCCCACCCCTCCTCCTCGGCCACGGTCGCCACCTGGAGCCCGGCGAGCGGCGTCACCCCGTCGGCCCAGCGGTCGGCGAGCAGGCCCGACACCACGAGGTGGCCGCCGGGGGCCACGGCGGAGGCCAGCTCGGGCCCGAGCTGGCGCAGCACCGGGGCGAGGAGGTTGGCCGCCACCACGTCTGCCGGTCCGGTCCGCGCCACCACCTCGGCCACCGTCTCGGTGGACGCGTGCACCCGGTCGCCCACTCCGTTGGCGTCGGCGTTGGCCCCGACGACCGCGGGCGACGCCGGGTCGATGTCGATGGCGGCGACGGCACGGGCCCCCAGCCGGGCGGCGGCCACGGCGAGCACACCGCTTCCGGCGCCCACGTCGAGCACCCGGTCGCCGGGCCGGACCAGGCCGGCGAGCTGGGCCACGACGAGGCGGGTGGTGGGGTGCGAGCCGGAGCCGAAGGTGCGGCCGGGATCGAGGCGGAGCACCCAGGTCGGGTCGGCGGCGGCGGGCGACGCGACCCACGTCGGCACCAACCAGAACGGGCCGGCGCGCTCGGCTCGGGCGTGCGCTCGCCAGCCGTCGAGCCCGTCGTCCACCACCGCCTCGAGGTGACCGTCCACGCCGCGCCGGGCGAGGGCCCGGGCGGCGTCGCTCGCGGCGGCCCCTGAGGCGAACCCGGCGAGGAGGCGCACCTCATCTCCCGAGGCCTGCTCCTCGACGCCGGCCGCCCCGGCCTGCCAGAGCTCGTCGGCCACGAGCTCGGCATCGGCCGCGAGCACCGTCGCGACGACCCGCACCCACCGCTCGTCGATCACGTCGACGACGGTACCCGTCGAAGCCTGAACGCGGTTCGGACCCCGGCCCGCGGGGTACGGTCGCCGGCGATGTCGGGATCGATCGACCTGCCCGCCGAGGTGGGCAGCGTGGCCGTGGCTCGCCGGTGGGTGCGCGAGCGCCTCGAGGCGGCCGGGCTCGACGCGACGGTCGACACGGCCGTGCTCCTGGTGAGCGAGCTGGTCACGAACGTGGTGCTGCACGCGCGCACCACGTGCACGGTGCGCCTCGAGCTCGGGCCGATGATCCGCGTCGAGGTCGTCGACGGGAGCGAACAGCTGCCGGAGGTGGCCTCGGGCGACGACCCGCTCGCGCCGTCGGGCCGCGGCATGCGCCTCGTCGAGGGCCTGAGCGCGTCGTTCGGCGCTGACGCGCTGGCCGACGGGGGCAAGCGGGTCTGGTTCGAGCTGTTGCGCCCCGCTGGGTCGCGCGCCCCGTCGCCCCCCTCGGCCGCGACGGCCTAGCGTCGGCTGGCGCGCCGCCGGGGCGCCGGGGAGGTTCGCCGTGGCCACGGGCAACGTGCTCTACATCACCGTCGACCAGTGGCGGGGCGACTGCCTGTCGGCGGCGGGCCACCCCGTCGTGCAGACGCCAGCGCTCGACGCCCTCGCTGCCCGTGGCGTGCGCTTCGCGAACCACTGGTCCGTGACGGCGCCCTGCGGACCGAGCCGGGCCTCGCTGCACACCGGGCGCTACCTCATGGGCCACCGCTCGGTGAACAACGGCACCCCCCTCGACGAGCGCTTCGACAACGTGGCGCGCATCGCCCGCCGCCACGGCTACGACCCCACCCTGTTCGGCTACACGGACACCACGGTCGACCCCCGCACGGTCACCGATCCCGACGACCCCCGCCTCTTCGACTACGAGGGGGTCCTGCCCGGCTTCACCGAGGGCACGGTGCTCACGTGGGGGAACATGGGGCCTTGGGTCGAGTGGCTGGCCGAGCTCGGCTACGACGTCCCCGACGACTGGGAGGAGCTGTTCGAGCCGATCCCCGGCTACCCCGACGCCGATCGGCACCCGGACGCCTGGGCCCCCACCCGCTTCGCCGCCGAGCACACCGAGACGGCGTTCGTGACCGGGCGCTTCCTCGAGTGGCACGAGGGGCGCGTCGGCGCCGAGCCGTGGTTCGCCCACCTCTCCTACGTCCGCCCCCACCCGCCCTACCGCGCGCCGGAGGGCTACCACGACCGCTACGACCCCGCCGCCGGCCCCGCGTTCGTGCGGAACCCCGATCGGGACGCCGAGCTGGCCATGCACCCGCTGCACCTCGGCGGGTTCCACGTGACCGGCTGCCCGGAGGACGAGCGCGAGCTGCGCCAGCTGCGCGCCGCCTACTGGGGGAACATGGCCGAGGTCGACGACCAGCTCGGCCGCCTCGTCGACGAGCTCGATCGGCGCGGCGAGCTCGACGCCACCTTGATCGTGCTCACCGCCGACCACGGCGACCAGATGGGCGACCACTGGCTCGTCGAGAAGCTCGGGTGGTGGGACGAGAGCTACGCCATCCCCCTGATCGTCGTCGATCCCCGTCCCGAGGCCGACGCCACCCGCGGCTCGGCCGTCGACGCGTTCACCGAGTCGGTCGACGTGCTCCCGACCCTCTGCACCTGGATCGACGCGGAGGTGCCCGTCGAGGTGGACGGCCGGGCCCTCCAACCGTTCCTCCACGGCCCCGGCGCGCCCGACGACTGGCGGACCGAGGCCCACATCCAGTGGGACTTCCGCGACCCGGTGGACCACCTGCCCGAGGACCTCCTCGGCGTGACCATGGAGCAGTGCGCGCTCGACGTGCTGCGCGCCGCCGACCACAAGTACGTGCACGTCGGCGACGGCAGCTGCCTCTACTTCGACCTCCGCACCGACCCGCAGCAGCTCGTCGACCGGTCGGGCGATCCGAGCTACCTGGCGGCGGTCGCCGATGCCCGCAGCCGCCTCCTGTCGTGGCGGATGCGCCACGACGACCGCACCCTCACCGGCCACCGCGTCACCGAGGAGCGCGGCCTCGTCGTGCGGCGCGACCCGCGACGCTGAGCCGCACGTCGGGGCGTGCTGCTGCCCTCTCCCTGCGTGGCCGGCCGACCGCACAATGGGCCGGATGGGCCAGTGACGGCACCGGGGGCCTGCCGTAGGGTTGCCGCGCCATGGCAGACCGAGCGCGTTTCTGGCGATCCGCACGCTTCCGCGACGCGCTCCGACCCGACTCGGACCTCGCCGAGGCCGAGGGCCTGGCGGCGGGGACGGGCCTGCTCACGGGGGCGGTCGCCCGCAGCGCCGGCGCCCAGAAGTTCACCGGGCTCGACGCCGTGTGTCCGTCGTGCGGTGGGGCGAGCGAGATCGTCGTCGTCGACCTCATCGTCGGGGCCACGACGCTGCGGTGCCCGGGCTGCGCCCGTCGCTGGACCATCCAGAACTGATCCTCCGAGCCGCTAGGGTCGGCGCAGTTCGCACGACCGGGGGGATCCATGGCGAAGGCTGCTGCCGCGACGGCCGAGGCGACCGCCACCGCCTCGCGAGAGGTCGGTCCGCCGATGCTGATCGTGGGGCTGGGCTTCGCGTCGGCGGTCGCCAGCCTCGCGCTGGTCGTGACCGACGCGCTGGCGCTCCACGTGGCCGGCTACCTCGTGGGGTCGGTGGTCCCGATCCTCGTCGTGGGCCTGGCCCGCCGGATCGACCTCGACCGGCGCCGTAGCCCGTACTACCAGCCCAACGGGTTGTTCCGGATGGGGCTGCTGGCGCTCGCCGTCGCTGCGGTCGTCGCCGCCGCCCTCCACGTCTGGCCCATCGCCACGGAGCTGGCGTCGTGAGGGCGCGCCTCGCGGCGGCGCTCGCCGTCCTCCTCGCCCTCGTCCTGGCCCTGGCGACGGTCTCGCCGCCCGTCGGCGCGCAGGACGAGACCGGCCCGCCCGAGACGCCCGACGGTGCCCCGGCGATCGACGACCTGGTCGGGTGCGTGCAGTCGTCGCAGCACCTGCTGGTGCTGTTCCTCATCGACGAGTCGGCGTCGCTCAAGCAGTCCGACCCCGACGACCGGCGGGTGGAGGCGGCCCAGAGCGCGCTCGACAGCCTGCTCACGCTGGCCACCGCCGAAGGCTCGGCGTCGCCCCAGGTCGACCTGGCGCTGGCGGCGTTCTCGAACGAGTACCGCCTGGTCCAGGACTGGACCCGGGCCGGCGACGACACCGCCGCCGAGCTGACCGACGCCCTCGACGGGTTCGCCGACCTCGAGGACGGCATCGACACGGACTTCGTCAACGCCCTCTCCGCCGGTCGCGACGCCCTCGCCGATCGCAGCGCGTCGATCACCGCGGAGGGCGGAACCGCCCCCTGCCGCGCCGTGCTGCTCTTCACCGACGGCGGCTTCGACCTCGCGGTCCGCGAGAGCGCGGCCGATCGGGAGCGGCTCGGCACCACCAAGCCGTACGCGCCGGGCATCGAGCTGACCAGCCCCGAGTCCGTGCAGGCAGCGGAGGCGGCGGGGCGACGGGCCCTCTGCGAGCCCGACGGGCTGGCCGACCAGCTCCGAGCCGACGAGGTGACGCTGCTGACCGTGGCGCTGTCGGGCGGCGTCGCTCGCCGCGCCCAGCTCCCGCTGGCCGCGGCGACGGCCGGCAAGGCCGACGACTACACGTGCGGCACCCCGACCGATCGCCCCACCGGGGCCTACCTGCCCGCGGCAGGCGTCGACGTGCTGGTCGCCCGCTTCGACGAGATCGGCGTCCGGCTCGCCGGCGGCAGTCCGTACCCGGGATCCGAGGACGTCTCGGTGTGCGGCGAGGACCCCTGCGACGAGGGCTCGCGGACCTTCACCCTCGACCAGGGCCTGCGGCGGGCGCAGGTGGTCGCCCTGCCGCCGAGCGCCGGGGCCGGCCTGCGGTTGGAGGGCCCGTCGGGCGAGTCGGTGACGATCACCGAGCCAGGCGAGACCACCGTGGGCGACGTGGCCGCCACGGCCCGGTCGCTCGCCGGGCGCGGCCTGGCGGTCGACCTCGACCGACCCGAGGATGCGGCCGCCTGGGACGGCACGTGGACCGCCACCCTCGTCGATCCTTCGGGCGAGCAGGCGGGCGACGACGCGATCCTGCAGGTGTTCGTGTTCAGCGACCTCGGGATCGCCTTCGGCCAGCTGCCCGCCCTCACGCGAGGGGCCACGTCGGAGGTGACCGCCGCGCTCACCGCCCCCGAGGGCCTCGACGTCGAGCGGCTCGTCACCGAGGCCTCGGTCGAGCTGCGGGTGACCGACCCGGTGCACGGCGGCACCACCACCGTCGCCATGACCGGCCCGCCGGCCGGCCCCTTCACCGCCTCGCTGCCGGTGCCCGACGACCTGACCTCCAACGCCGTGGAGGCCGAGGTGGTGGCCGAGCTGACCACCTCCAGCAGCGCACAGCTGGTGGCTCGGTCGGCGCCGTCGGAGGTCTTGGTCCTGCGCCCCGAGGGGTCCATCCAGATCCTGCCGGCCAGCCTCAAGCTGCCGTCGCTCACCGGAACGGGATCGACCGACACGACCTTCATCCTGCAGGGAGCCGAGGCCGACGGGTGCGTCTGGTTCGGCGAGCTCGACGTGCCGTCCGCTCCCGAGGGCGCCGAGCCGATCGAGCTGACCATCGACGGCGACCCCCTGCCCGGCGAGGACGACTGCATCGAGGTGCCCGGGAGCGAGTCGCTCACCGTCCGGATCGCCGCGTCCCCCGCGGGTCGGGCGTCGGGCACGGTCCAGGGCTCGTTCCAGGTCTTCGAGCGCGTCGAGGGCGCCGAGTCGCCCACCACCACCGACCTGTCGTTCCGGTTCGACCTCGCTCGGGGCGTGGACGAGGCCCGGCGCCTCCTGCTGGTCGTGCTGCTCGTGCTCGGCGGCCTGGCCCTCCCGATGGTCCTGCTCCTCGTCATCAACGCCCTCACCGCCCGGTTCCAGACGCTCGACGTGGTCCGCGGGGCGGCGGTGCCGGTGCGGGTCGGCCCTCGAGGCGCGACGCGCACCGACGGCCCCCACGCCCGCAGCCTCACCCTGCGCGAGGGCGACTTCCACACCCTCACCGGCCAGGGGACGACGCGCTCGTTCACCTTCGGCGGCGTGGTGTTCCGGGCCAAGGCGTCTCGGAACCCCTTCGGAGCCACCATCGCCATGGCGGCTCCGGAGGGCGGCGCCGAGAAGCTCAAGGGCCGCGAGGGCAGCCGCGTCGAGCTGGACCCCGGCCTCGCCGGCTCGTGGATCTTCCTGCTCGACGCGGCCCGGACCCGCCGGGCGAGCGGCGATGCCGAGGGCCTGCTGCTCGCGTTCGTCGCCGAGGGCGACGTGCCCGCCCAGCTGAAGGGCCTGGTCCCCGACATCCAGGCCCGCCTCCCCGAGGTGGCCACCGGGCTCGCCCGACTGGTGCGGGCCACGCCGGCCAAGGCCCGCAAGGCCGGCCGCGGCGCGGACGCCGCGTCGGCGCCGGGCGCGGACGAGGCGGTCGACGAGGTCGACGAGGCCGATGCCGCGGCGGCGGTCGCCGCGCTCGACGACCCCCCGTCGGCCGACCCTCCGGTGATCGCCACCCCGGCGCGACCCGACGACGATCAGCGCGGCGCCGCCCCCGCGCCCGATGCGGGCGCCGACGAGGCGGCCGACGACCCGGCGCCGAGCGCGCCGCTCGGCTTCGGCGGCACCACCTCGGCGGCCCCGCCGCCGCCCACCGTCGTCGGCGACGACGACGATGGCCCGACGGCACCGCCGACGGGCTTCACGGGCGGCGGCCGCCCCTGACGCCGAGGCCCTCGGCTCAGCCGGCGGCGATGGCGGCGATGCCCGCGGCGGCGAGGGCCAGGCCGGCGAGCTGGACGCGGTGGAGCCGCTCGCCCAGCACCAGGCGGGCCAGCACCACGGTGGCCGCGGGGTAGAGCGACGAGAGGACGGCCACGATCGAGAGCAAGCCGCGGTTGGCCGCGGCGAGGTAGGTGGCGTTCGCGGTGATGTCGAAGGTTCCGGCCACGCTCAAGGCGGGCCAGGCGGCGCGGGCGGGCACGATCGAGGGCCCGAGCGGCCGCCCCCGCCGCAGGGCGACGAGCGCGAGCGCGGCGGCGGTGAGCACGATCGCGGTGGGACGGGCCACGACGAGGGGCCACAGCCCGGCGTGGCCGGAGGTCTCGCCGAGCAGGATGAAGATCACGCCGAACCCCAGCCCGGCGAGCACGGCGGGGCCGACCACCTCGCGCACGGGGAGCACGGCGGCGTCGACGGGGTGGTCCTCGTGGGCGGGGGCACCCGCGATCAGCACCACGGCCACCAGCGCCACCACGACGCCTCCGAGCGCGACGGCCGACGGACGCTCGCCGACGGCGAGCCCCCAGGCCAGCGGGACGATGGCGGCGACGACCGCGGTGATGGGGGCCACCACGCTCATGCGGCCCGACGCCAGGCCGCGGTAGAGGAGCGCGAGGGAGATGGGCCCGATGACGCCGCTGGCCGCACCGAGCCACAGGTCGCGGCCATCGGGCGTGGGGAGCTCGCCGACCACGGCCCACCCGAGCGTGGTGACGGCGAGGAGCACCGCGGCCACGGTGAACGAGCCGACCACCACGGTGGGGGACGCGGCGCGCTTGGAGGCCAGGCCCCCGAAGAAGTCGCCCGACCCGTAGAAGAGGGCCACCAGGAGCCCGAGGACGATGGCCATCGGCCCGGCACGGTACCGGTCGGCCACCGCTACGGTGCAAGGCCATGGCTGACCACATCCTCGAGGTCGACCTCCTGCGCTTCGAGTCCGGCGACGCGTCGGCTCGCGCGGCGGTGGTCGACGGCCTCCTGCGCTCGCTGACCACCGGGTTCGCCTACGTGCGCCACGACGTGAGCGAGGACCTCATCGACGAGGCGTACGGCTTGCTGCAGACCTTCTTCGATCTGCCCGCCGAGGAGAAGGCCCGGTTCGTGGCGCCCGGGACCCACGGCCAGACGGGCTACACGGGCCTGCTGGTGGAGACGGCGGCGACGGCCGAGGTGGCCGACTGGAAGGAGATGCTCAACTGGGGTCGCGACGTGGCGCCCGGGCACCCCCTGCGCGCCCGGTTCCCGCACCGCTACCACGACCAGGTGCTGCCCGAGGCCGCGGTGCCGGGCATCGCCTCGGTGCTGAACGCCTTCCACGACGCCATCGCCGACCTGCAGCGGCGGGTGCTGCGCATCGTCGCCGTCGGCATCGGCTGCCACGAGGCGTTCTTCGAGCGGTCGCTCGTCGACGGCTCCACGCTGAGCCGGGCCATCCACTACCCGCCGATGCGCTCGGCTCCCGACGCGCCGCACGTCTGGGCCGGCGAGCACGCCGACATCAACCTCATCACCGCCCTGCCCCGAGCCACCGCGCCCGGGTTGGAGGTGAAGGTGAAGAGCACCGGCGAGTGGATCCCGGCGGTGGCCCCGGAGGGGGGCGCCATCATCAACACCGGGCTCATGCTCGAGATCGTCACGAACGGCGTCATCGCCCCGGGCATCCACCGGGTGGTGGCCGACGCCGGCCAGGAGGGCGACCGCTACTCGGTCGTCCAGTTCTGCCACCCCACCCCGTGGACGATCCTCAGCCCCGTCGCCTCGTGCGTGACCCCCGAGCACCCGCAGCGCTTCGCGCCCATCGCCGCCGCCGACGCGCTCGACCTGGTGCTCTGGGACATCAACCTGATCGAGGGCGGCCGACCCGGCTGAGGGCCCGGCTCAGAGCTCCGGCATCCCCACGGTGGCCATGTCGGCGTCGAGCTCGGCGAGGATCTTCTCGATGGCCTCGCCTCGGAGGTTGGCCTTGGTGGCGGCGTACGCCCCCGTGCGGAGCTCGCCCAGGCGAGCCGCCTCGGCCAGGGCGGCCTCGACCACCTCGTCGGCCGGCACGACCCGGTCGAGGTAGCCCACGGCGGCGGCGCCGGCGGCGTCGTAGGGCTGGCCTCCCATCGTGGCGGCGGCGAGCGACGCGCGGGTGAGCCGCTGCGTCGCGAGGTCGACGGCGAACTTCGGCAGCGTCATCCCGATCGAGACCTCGGTCAGGCCGATCTTGCAGGGCACGTCGGCGCCGATGCGCACGTCGCACGACAGGAGGGTCAGCGCGCCCCCGGCGAGCGCGTGGCCGGTGCAGGCCGCGACGGTGGGCAGGCCGAGGCCGTAGATCCGACACCACCAGCGCGCACCGGCCTTCACCAGCTCCCGCATGGCCTCGACGCCGGCGGTCATCTCGGCGAGGTCGAAGCCGGCGGAGAACCGCCCGGGCCGACCGACGAGGACCAGCGCCCGGGCGCCGTCGGCCTCGGCCTGGGAGGTGAGCTCCTCGAGGCGAGCCACCACCGCCGACGAGAAGGCGTTGGCCTTGCCGTCGTCGAGGGTGATGACGGCGGTGGTGCCGTCGAGGTCGTAGCGGGGCAGCGCATCGGTCATGCGCCGCAACCTAGACCCCGCTCGGCTCCCGCTCGGTCGGCGTCTCGTCGAGCGTCCGTTGGAGCGCCGACGGGTCGAGGGTGCCGACGATCGCTCCGTCGGCCGCCACCACCAGGGCGTGGGCGACGTCGCCGCCCTCGATCCGCTGCAGGGCCGGGAGCAGTGCGTCGTCGGCCCGCACCACCGTGAGCCGCTCGAGCGGGTAGGCGAGCGAGCCCACCTCGAGGGTCTCCCATCGCACCGGCGGCACCGCCCGGATCGCGGCCGCGGTGAGCAGGCCTTCGACCCGCCCGTCGGGCCCGATCACCGGATAGGCCTGGTGCTCGGGCCGAGGGCTCGACGTGCGCAGGAAGTCGGCGACGCTGGACCACGCTGGCGCCGCTGGGGGATCGGCGGCCATGGCGTCGGCCACGGTGCGCCCCTCGAGCGCCCGGTAGATCGGCGCGGCGCGCAGCTGCTGCACGGCGCTGTACGCGATGAACGCGCCGACGAGCAGGGCACCGGCGCCGAAGAGCGGATCGCCATCGGCGCCGCGCAGGTTGCGGACCCCGATGGTGACGAGGACCATCCCGGTGACGATGCCGGCGGCGGCGGACCACGTCTGGGCGAGCGCCTGGTTGCCGGTGACGCGCCAGATCGCGGCCGAGAGCACCTTGCCGCCGTCGAGCGGCGCCGCCGGCACCATGTTGAGCGCGGCCAGGAAGAGGTTGACGAGCCCGCCCCACCAGAACACCGTGCCCACCAGGTTCCAGATCCCGTGGTCGGGGATGAGGAAGGCGACCACGAGGAACGCCACGCCGCACGCCGCCGAGGCGATCGGCCCGACGACCGACACCCGGAACTCGGCGCCCGCCGTCGTGGGCGAGGACTCCATCCGGGTCACCCCACCCAGGAGCGTGAGCGACATGGAGTGCACGCCGATGCCCTCGTCGCGCGCCACCAGGGCGTGACCGAGCTCGTGGACGAGCAGCGAGAGGAAGAGGAGCAGGGCGCCGGCGGCACCGGCGATCCAGTAGGCCGTGGACGAGTGGCCGAGCGACCACGCCGGGAAGCCGCTGAGCGCGAGCTGCACCGTGTAGTAGCTGGCGATGAGCAGCACCGACACGCTCATGCCGAGCTTGATGCCGGCGATGCGCCCGAGCGGGATGTCCTTCCCCATGGGCCAACGCTACCGGCGCCGGGCGGGCGCGCGGTCGGCGGTTGGGCGCCACGGGGTGCGGGGTACGGGCTCTCCCAGTCGACGAAGGAGGCGCCGTGGCGCGATACGGGTTGAAGCTGATGGCGGAGCTGCGCTCGGCGCGCGAGCTCGTGGACCACGCGGTGGCCGCCGAGGAGGCCGGCTTCGAGCTGGTGGCGATCTCGGACCACTTCCACCCGTGGCTGCCCGAGCAGGGCCACAGCCCGTTCGCCTGGACGGTCCTGGGCGCCGTGGCCGAGGCGACCTCCACGCTCGACCTGGCGACCGGGCTGACCTGCCCGATCGGGAGGTACCACCCGGCGATCGTGGCCCAGGCGGCCGCCACGCTCGGCTGCCTGACCGACCGGCAGGTCACCCTCGCCATCGGGGCGGGCGAGCGGCTGAACGAGCACATCACCGGCGAGCCCTTCCCGGCGGTCGACGTGCGCCACGAGCGCCTCGAGGAGGCGGCGGCGATCATCCGCGCCCTCTGGTCGGGCGAGTGGACCACGATCCGGGGCCATCACCTGAGCATCGAGGACGCCCGGCTCTACGACCTTCCCGAGCGGGGCGCGCGCCTCGTCGTGGGCGTCAGCGGACCGGCCTCGCTCGATCTGGCCCAGCGCGTCGGCGCCGACGGCATCATGGCCACCGACCCCGACCCGGCGCTCGTCGACGGCTGGGCCGAGCGTGGCGGCGACCGGTCGGCGACGTGGACCGAGGTGCCCTTCGCGTGGGCGCCGACGGCCGCCGAGGGCGAGCGCGTGGCCCTCGAGCGGTTCCGGTTCGGCGCGCCCGGCTGGAAGGTGATGAGCGAGCTGCCCAACCCGGTGAACTTCGCGGCGGCGTGCGACACGGTCCGGGGGGAGGACCTGGCCGGATCGGTGCCCTCGGGCCCCGATCCCGCGCCCTACGTCGAGGCGGTGCGGTCGTACCTCGACGCCGGGTTCGAGCAGCTGAGCATCGTGCCGGTGGGCGACGACCTGGCCGGGACGATCCGCTTCTGGACCGAGGAGGTCCGTCCCGCCCTCGGCTGATCTCCTAGCTATTCCTACGGAATCCGTAGGAATAGCTAGGATCGGCGCCGTGGAGCTGGAGGGAGCGACGCCCGACGCCGGAGTCGTGCACATCGGCGGCATCCTGCTGCCCGACGAGGACATCATCCTCGAGCCCGAGCCGCGCCGCTCGCTCCCGCTGCGGATCGCCTACCTCTTCCTCGGCCTGGGCCTGTTCGTCACCGCCCTCGGCGTGATGAAGGAGGGTGCCGTCTCGCTCGTGCCCCACCTCGAGGGGTCGGTGTTCACCGACAACGCGCTCAGCACCCTCGGCCTCGGCTGGTTCGGCGCGTGCATCGTCCTGTCCGGCTCGCCGGTCGCGGCGTCGTCGCTCACCCTCCTCGACGGCGGGGCGATCGACCGCGACCAGTCCTTCACCATGCTCCTCGGGTCGCGCCTCGGCGCCGCCTTCGTGGTGCTCGTGGTCGGCACGATCTACGCCGTCCGCAACAAGACCCAGACCGGGCGCCGGGGACCGATCTCCATCGGGATCCTCTCGCTCCTGCTGACCTCGGTGCTCTACGTCCCGGCCGCCCTCGCCGGGTTCGTGCTGCTGCGTCGCGGCGCGTTCGACGGCCTCGACATCGGCGCGTCGCCCGAGCTCACGTCGATGACCGACCGCCTGTTCGGCTGGAGCGTCGACCTGATCGTCGACCTCGTGCCGTCCTGGGCGCTGTTCCCGGTCGGGCTGGCGGTGCTCCTCGTCGGCTTCAACGTGTTCGATCGGGTGCTGCCGAGCGTCGGGAGCACGCAGCTCGAGGAGCGCGAGGACTCGTGGGTCGACCGCAAGTGGCCGATGTTCCTCGTCGGCTGCGGCGTCACGCTGCTCACCCTCTCCGTGGCCGTCTCGCTCTCGGTCCTCGTGCCGCTCGTCGCCAAGGGCCACCTCCGCCGGTCGAACGTGCTGCCCTACATCGCCGGCGCCAACATCACGACGCTCGCCGACACCCTCGTGGCCGCGATCCTCGTCGGCGACCAGGACGCGGTCCGGGTGGTGATCGCCATCACCCTCTGCGTCACCGTGTGGACGGTCGCCATCTTGGCGTTCGCCTATCCGCTGCTCCGCAAGGTGATCCTCGGCGTCTCGCGACGGGTGCTCGCCTCGCCCACCCGGCTCGCCACCTTCACCGCCTGCCTGCTGCTGATCCCGGTGGCGCTCATCGCCGTCTAGGAGCGCCGGTCCGGCCTCGCTCGGTAGGTTCCAGCCATGGACCTCGGACCCATCGGCATCTGGACCTTCACCCTCGACCTCGTGCCCTCGGCGCGCAGCATCGAGCACGTCGACGAGCTCGACGAGCTCGGCTTCGGTGCGGTGTGGGTGCCCGAGGCGGTGGGGCGGGAGGCGTTCACCGGCGCGTCGCTGCTGCTGCGCGGCGGCACCGACATCGTGGTGGCCACCGGCATCGCCTCCATCTGGGCGCGCGACCCGATGGCGGCCGGTGCGGCCCACCGCACCCTCACCGAGGCGCATCCCGACCGCTTCCTCCTCGGCCTCGGCGTCAGCCACCAGCCCATGGTCGAGGGCATCCGCCGCCACGACTACACCAAGCCCTACTCCCGCATGGTCGAGTACCTCGACGGCATGGACGCCACGCTCTTCCTGGCCGCCGCCCCGACCTCCGAGCCCCGGCGGGTGCTCGCCGCGCTCGGGCCCAAGATGCTCGAGCTGGCCCGTGACCGCGCCGCCGGCGCCCACCCGTACTTCGTGCCGCCCGAGCACACGGCGATCGCCCGGGAGGCGCTGGGCGAGGGGCCGTTGCTCGCCGTCGAGCAGGCCGTCGTGTTCGAGACCGATCCGGCCCGCGCTCGTGAGGTGGCCAAGGCGCACACCGGCATCTACACGGGCCTGCCCAACTACGCGAACAACCTGCGTCGCCTCGACCCGACCCTGAGCGAGGAGGACTTCGCGGGGGCGGGCAGCGAACGGCTCATCGACCGGATCGTGGCCTGGGGCGACGAGGACGCCATCGCCGCCCGGGTGCAGGCCCACCTCGATGCCGGCGCCGACCACGTCTGCATCCAGGTGATCACCGAGGATCCCCGGGTCACCGACGAGGAGTGGCGCCGCCTCGCCGCGATGTTCGACCTGAGCTGAGCGCTCGGTAGCCTCGCCCGGGCCGGTGAGGACCGGCGGCGCGCTCGGACCGGGGAGGCAACGTGGTCGCACGCAAGGTGGTTCGACGGGTGGGAGCGGTGGCGGGCATCGGCGCCCTCGTGGTGGCGCTCGCCGGCTGCGACGACCCGCCCACCACCGAGCGGGTGGTCGTGGCCCACGCCTGCAAGATCTCCTCGAGCGTCGGCGACACCAGCGGCAGCGCGGAGTCGACGTTCGACACGACCGCGCCGCAGGCCGTGGCGCCGGGCGCCGAGTTCGAGGTGAAGCTGGTGCCCGCACCCTTCTCGCCCGACGGACGGCCCACGGGCGACGGCACCCTCGCCGAGGTGTCGGCCATCGCCTCGAAGATCGCGGTCCCGGCGGGGACCTCGCTGGTCTCGTACTCGATCGGTGGCTGGTCGAACGTCGGGTCGGGCACCCCGACGGTCGCGGCGAGCGGCGGCGTCGTCACCGTCACCACGCCCGGGCCGATCCGGTCGAGCACGCCGTCGTCGCCGAACGTCGCCACCCTCCCGACGCTCACCCTGCGCTTGAAGGCGACGGGGGCGGCGGGCACGAAGGTGCAGGTGGCGATGGCCGGCACCAGCACGTCGAACCCTGGCCTGACCTTCAAGGCCAAGGTCACCGGCACCATCATCGGCACGCTCAACACCACGCTGTCGTGCTACCCGAGCCCCAACCGGACGCTCCACAGCACGCTGATCAGCAACGACACCAAGGCGCCCGCCATCACCATCGCCAAGCCGGTCGACGGATCCACCGTGGCGAAGGGGGCCACGGTCCTCGCCGACTTCTCGTGCGACGACGGCTCCGGCGTCGGGGTGGCCACGTGCACCGGCACCGTGGCGAAGGGCGCCAAGGTCGACACGGCCACGGTCGGCACCAAGACCTTCACGGTCACCGCCACCGACAAGGAGGGCAAGCGCTCCTCCAAGTCGGTCAGCTACCGCGTCGTCTAGCGCTCGCCCGACCCACCCGCGGCGGCGAGCAGGTCGGCCACGAGGCCGCCGTCGTCCGCTGCGCCCATCATCGTGAGCAGGCGGGGGAGCGGGAACGAGCCGAGCATGCGCAGCTGCTCGGGGTCGGCCAGCATCGGGCGCAGGTCACCGCGCGGGTTGCGGCCGAGGGCGTCCATCAGCACCTCGTGGCCCACCGGGTGCTCGAGCCACTCGGCCACGGTGCTGTGGCGGTCGAGCGAGCCGGCGACGGGCGGACCGTCGATCGCCACGTCGGCCTGGGCTCGCAGGTCGCGCGAGGAGGCGCCCACCCAGATCCGGTAGCGGCCAGGATCGACGACCCAGCGACCGGCGCGCCGCGCCCACCGCGCCAGGTCACGCTCGGTCAGCTCGAAGGCGAGCGCTGCGGTGGCGCCCGGGTCGAGGTCGACCTTGGCGAACGCCCGGAGCTCCCGGACGGGGCCGGGCACCGGGCGGTCGAGCGGCTCCACGTAGACCTGCACGATCTCCTTGCCCGCCCGGTCGCCCGTGTTGGCGACCGTGACGGCGACGTCGACGAGCACGTCGCCGCGCCATCCGCCCGACGGGCGACGAGCGACCGACGCGCGCAGGTCGCGGTGCTCGAAGGTCGTGTAGCTCAGCCCGTGGCCGAAGGGGTAGCTGACCTCGCCGTCGACGGCGTCGTGGTGGCGGTAGCCCACGAGGAGGCCCTCGCCGTAGCGCACGTGGCGATCCTCACCGGGGAAGTTGGGGAACGACGGGGTGTCCTCCAGCCGGCGCACGATCGTCTCGGCGAGCCGACCCGAGGGGTTCACGGCGCCGACGAGCACGTCGACCACGCCGCCCGCGCCCGCCTGGCCGCCGAGCCAGCCCTCGACCAGGGCGCGGGCGTGGTGCTCCCAGCCCGACACCGCGACCATCCCGCCGTTGGCCAGGACCACCACCACGTTCGGGTTGGCCGCCGCCACCGACGCGAGCACCTCGACCTGCTCGGCGGGGAGCTCCACCGAGGTCCGATCGAAGCCCTCGGACTCGAAGCTGGGCGGCAGGCCGAGGAAGCACACGACCACGTCGGCTCCGGTCGCGGCGGCGACCGCGTCGGCCCGCAGCGCGCCTCGGTCGGCGCGCGGCTCGTCGATGCCGAAGCCGGGGGCGTAGGCGAGCTCGACGGCGGCGGGCAGCGCGGCGCGCAGCTCGTCGAGCGCCGCGTCCACGCTCGTGGGGTTCACCTTGGAGCTCCCGGCGCCCTGGAAGCGGGGCTGGGTGGCGAAGGCGCCGATGACGGCGATGCGGCCGGCCTCGAGCTCGATCGGCAGGAGGTCGTGGTCGTTGCGCAGGAGCACGGTGCCGTCGGCGGCGGCCCGCCGGGCGAGGGCGTGGTGGGCGTCGTCGTCCATGGCGCCGCCGGCCTCGAGGCCCGGCGTCGCCCGCTCGATCAGCTGCAGCAGGCGGGCGATGGCGGTGTCGAGGACGGCCTCGTCGAGCTCGCCGGCCCGGACGGCGGACGCGATCGTGCGGGCGCTCGCGCCTCCGGTGGAGGGCATCTCGAGGTCGAGGCCGGCGCGCACGGCGGCGACCGGGTCGTCGACCGCTCCCCAGTCCGACACGACCAGCCCGTCGAAGCCCCACTCGTCGCGCAGCACCTCGGTGAGCAGCCAGGGGTCCTGCGAGGCGTACGTGCCGTTGATGCGGTTGTAGCTGCACATCACGGTCCACGGCCCGGCGTCGCGCACCACCCGCTCGAAGTTCGAGAGGTACAGCTCGCGGAGCGTTCGATCGTCGATGTCCGCGCTCACCCGCTGGCGGTCGGTCTCCTGGTTGTTGGCCGCGTAGTGCTTCAGCGAGGTGCCCACGCCCCGGGACTGGATGCCCTGCACCATCGCGGCGCCGAGCTCGCCGGCCACGAGAGGGTCCTCCGACAGGTACTCGAAGTTCCGCCCGCAGCGCGGGTCGCGCTTCAGGTTCACCCCCGGGCCGAGCACGACGGCCAGACCCTGGGCCCGGGCCTCGGCGCCGATGGCCTCACCCACCTCGCGCACCAGGTCGCGGTCCCAGGTGGAGCCGAGCGCGGATGCCGTGGGGAAGCAGGTGGCCGGGACGCTCCCGCCGATGCCGACGTGGTCCGCGCTGCGGTCCTGCTTGCGCAGGCCGTGGGGCCCGTCGCTCACCATGATCGAGGGGATGCCGAGGCGCTCGATGCGCCGGGTCCACCAGAAGCCCGATCCCGACACCAGCGAGGCCTTCTCCTCCAGCGTGAGCTCGGCCAGCAGGGCGGGGACGTCGAACCGTTCGGTCATGGTCCGAGGTTCTACCCCCGGCTCGGGCCGGGTGCCCGGGTCAGACGTTGCGGCGGTAGCGGCCGCCGACCTCGAAGAGGGCGTGGGTGATCTCGCCCAGGCTGCACACGCGCACGGCGTCCATCAGGACCTCGAACAGGTTGTCGCCGGCGAGGGCGGCGTCCTGCAGGCGGGCGAGCATCGCCGGGCGGTCGGCGGCGTGGCGGGCCTGGAACGCGCCGAGGCGGCGAAGCTGACCCTGCTTCTCGTCGTCGGTGGAGCGGGCCAGCTCGATGACCGCGTCGTCGGCCTCCCCGGCCTCGGCGCCCGGAGCGAGGAACGTGTTCACGCCCACGATCGGCAGCGAGCCGTCGTGCTTGCGGGTCTCGTAGAGCAGCGACTCGTCTTGGATGCGGCCCCGCTGGTAGCCGGTCTCCATGGCGCCCAGCACGCCGCCGCGCTCGGCGATGCGGTCGAACTCGGCCAGCACCGCGGCCTCGACCAGGTCGGTGAGCTCCTCGACGATGAACGAGCCCTGGTTCGGGTTCTCGTTCATCGCCAGGCCCCACTCCTCGTTGATCACGAGCTGGATGGCGAGCGCCCGGCGGACCGACTCGGCCGTCGGGGTGGTGACGGCCTCGTCGTAGGCGTTGGTGTGCAGCGAGTTGCAGTTGTCGTAGATGGCGATGAGCGCCTGGAGCGTGGTGCGGATGTCGTTGAACGACATCTCCTGGGCGTGCAGCGACCGGCCGCTCGTCTGCACGTGGTACTTCAGCTTCTGGCTGCGCTCGTCGGCGCCGTAGCGGTCGCGCATCGCGACGGCCCAGATGCGCCGGGCCACCCGGCCGAGCACCGTGTACTCCGGGTCCATCCCGTTGCTGAAGAAGAACGAGAGGTTGGGGGCGAAGTCGTCGACGTCCATGCCGCGGGCCAGGTAGGCCTCGACGTAGGTGAAGCCGTTGGCGAGGGTGAACGCCAGCTGGCTGATGGGGTTCGCGCCCGCCTCGGCGATGTGGTAGCCGGAGATCGAGACGCTGTAGAAGTTCCGCACCCGGTGCTCGACGAACCACGCCTGGATGTCGGCCATCATCCCGAGGGCGAACTCGGTGGAGAAGATGCAGGTGTTCTGGCCCTGGTCTTCCTTGAGGATGTCGGCCTGCACCGTGCCCCGGACGTTCTCGAGCACCCAGGCCCGCACCTCGGCGGGATCCTCGTCGGGACGGGCGTCGAGCCGCTGGTCGATCGCCGTGTTCAAGAACATGGCGAGGATCGCCGGCGCCGGGCCGTTGATCGTCATGCTCACCGAGGTCGTCGGATCGCACAGGTCGAAGCCGTCGAACAGGGCGCGCATGTCGTCGAGCGTGGCGATGCTCACGCCGGAGTTGCCCACCTTGCCGTAGATGTCGGGCCGCACGTCGGGGTCGAAGCCGTAGAGCGTCACGCTGTCGAAGGCCGTCGAGAGGCGGGTGGCGGGCTGGCCCTCGGAGAGGAGGTGGAACCGCCGGTTGGTCCGGAAGGCGTCGCCTTCGCCGGCGAACATGCGCGCCGGCCGCTCGCCGTCGCGCTTGAACGGGAACACCCCGGCGGTGAAGGGGAACCGACCGGGCAGGTTCTCGAGCATCAGGAACCGCAGCAGCTCGCCGTGGTCCCCGAAGCGGGGGAGGGCGACGCGCCGGATCGGCAGGCCCGAGAGCGACTCCTTGGTGAGCTGCGTGCGCAGCTCGCGGTCGCGCACGACCACCACCTGCTCGTCGCCCGAGTACGCCTCGACCGTGGCCGGCCAGGCATCGAGGAGCTGGGCGGCCTCGGTGCTCAGGCGTTGGGCCGCCTCGGCCTCGAGGTCGGGCAGCTTGGCCGCCTGGGCGTCGCCGCCCGCGGCCTCCACCCGCTCGCGCACGGCGCGCACCTGCTGGAGCTCTCGGGCCACGGCCGCCTGGGCCTCGACGGTGGCGTGGTGGCCGCGGACGGTCTCGGCGATGTCGGCGAGGTACCGCGCCCGGGCGGGCGGCACGATGGCGGTGTCGGCGGAGGACACCCTCGTGTCGACCGCGGGGAGCGACCCGCCGAGCTCCGGCAGCCCTCGCTCGCGGAGGCGGCCGCGCAGCTCCTGGTAGAGCGCGGTGACGCCGTCGTCGTTGAAGCGGGAGGCGACGGTGCCGAACACGGGCATGTCATCGGGCGAGGCCCCGAACGCCTCGCGGTTGCGCACCAGCTGGCGGCCCACGTCGCGGAGGGCGTCGGCCCCGCCCCGGCGGTCGAACTTGTTGATGGCGACCACGTCGGCCTCCTCCAGCATGTCGATCTTCTCGAGCTGGCTGGCGGCCCCGAACTCGGGGGTCATCACGTAGAGGCGGACGTCGGAGTGGTCGACGATGGCGTGGTCGCCCTGGCCGATGCCCGGCGTCTCCACGATGACGACGTCGGCGCCCCACGCCTTGGTGGCCGCCACCATGTCGTCGATCGCCTCGGGCACCGTCGCCGCCGTACGGGTGGCGAGCGACCGGAAGTACACGGTGGCCGGGTCGATCGAGTTCATCCGGATGCGGTCGCCCAGGAGGGCGCCCCCGCCCCGACGTCGGGTCGGATCGATGGCGAGCACGGCCACCTTGAGCTTGTCCTCGTGGTCGAGGCGGAAGCGGCGGACCAGCTCGTCGGTGAGGCTGCTCTTGCCCGAGCCGCCGGTGCCGGTGATCCCGAGCACCGGGACCGGTCGGGCCTCGGCCGCAGCGCGCAGCTCGGCCGTGAGCGTCGTGGGGAGGCGGTCGGCCTCGAGGGCGGTGATGACCCGGGCGAGGACGGCCTGGTCGCCGCCGAACAGCCCGTCGAGCGAGCTGGGCGCCTCGATCGACAGGTCCACGTCGCAGGCCTCGATGAGGGTGTTGATCATCTTCGGCAGGCCCATCGACTGGCCGTCGTGGGGGGAGAAGATGCGGCTGACGCCGTACGCCTCGAGCTCGTCGATCTCGGGCTTGACGATGACGCCACCACCGCCGCCGAAGACCTTCACGTGACCGGCCCCCCGTTCGGCGAGCAGGTCGACCAGGTACCGGAAGTACTCGACGTGGCCGCCCTGGTAGGAGCTGACCGCCACGCCCTGCACGTCTTCCTGCACGCACGCCGTGACGACCTCGTCGACCGAGCGGTTGTGGCCCAGGTGGATCACCTCGGCGCCCTGGCGCTGCAGGATCCGCCGCATGATGTTGATCGACGCGTCGTGGCCGTCGAAGAGCGAGGCCGCGGTCACGAAGCGGACGGGGTGCGCAGGGACGTGCAGGTCGTCGTCGGTCACGGCCCGAGCCTAGGACTCGGCTTCGATCCCGCTTCCGATCGCCCCGGATGGTGTCGTGGGGGCGATCGCTCACCGCCGAGCCGGCGAGGCCGATAGGAGGACGGTGTCCGCCGTCCCGCTCGACGCGCCCGTGCCCCCGGGCCCTACCGGTGCTCCGCCCGTGATCGGGACCGCGCCGAAGCTCAACAAGCGCCAGCGCGCTGCCGCGGCTCGGATCGTCGAGGATGCGCCCTGTCGCCCGGTCCTCCTGCGGGCGGGCATCACCGGTCGGGCGCGGATGCCTCGGGCCAGCCTCGAGATCACCCGCCCCGACGGGTCCGTCGTGGGCCACGCGACCTTGATGAACACGTCGGCCGCCTTCGATCCGACGCCCCGCTGGTGGCTCGTGGGCGATCCCCAGCCCGGCGATCCGGTCGCCCTGGTCTCGGAGGGGCGGGGCCAGGTGCTCCTGCCGGGGGGTCGGCTCAAGGCGGGGCCGATGGTGGAGCCCGCGTGGTCGCCGCTGGCGGCCCGACTGCTCGGCTGGGCGTCCCCGCCGGGCGGCGGGGTGCCGGCGGGCGGGTGGGGCGAGGTGCTCGAGCACGGGAGGGGCGACCCGCACGACCCGGCCTTCCTCCGCGCCGTCGATCGGTTCCGCTTCGCCGCGGTCGCCCTCCCCGCCATCTTCTTCCTCGTGACCTTCGCCTTCCTGTTCGCCATCGGCCCGCTCGTCGAGGCCGGGGTGGCCGCTCCGGTGCTGCTGGTGCTCCCGGTGGCGGGCGGTGGGGCGATGGCGCTCTGGTCCGCGGTGTGCGGCCGTCGCCTCGTCGACGCCGCGGCGCGAATCGAACCCGATGCGGCCCGGTGGGGCAAGGAGGTCGCCTTCACCCAGAGCTACTGGTCGGGGATGCGCAAGGACCCTGCCCCCTGGCGTGGCCCGATGCCTCGGGCGGCGGTCTGAGACCGGTTGCGGGCGGCGGGGCTCGCCGGCCTGGCCTAGCCTGCCGCCGGTGCGGGCCACGGGGGACGCTCGGCAGCGGGTGGTGCTGCTCACGGGACGGGCGCCGTCGCTCGCGGTGGTGCTCGCGGTCTGGTTCCTCGGCCTGCTCGGGTTCGGCCTGCTGACGGCGATGTCGATGGAGCTCGATCGAGGGACCTCGACTCGGGCGACCGTGGTCTCGGTCGGCGGCGACGAGGCCCTGCTCCGGGCCGATGACCCGCCGCTGGTGGACACGGTGGTCTGGGCCGGCGACGTGG
>ERZ795053.1825-NODE-1825-length-26497-cov-17.794342_pt1 | contig 26497 bp, 20 predicted proteins | sample MGYA00375137_ERZ795053 | MGnify/ENA primary metagenome ERZ795053 (study PRJEB30182, sample SAMN05720284) | activated sludge metagenome | isolation source: Anaerobic digester | place: Hong Kong | collected 2014-12-17 ...
ATCCGCCAGATGCGGCGCGAGGCGGGCGAAGAGAACGTCCTCTACATCCACATGACGCTGGTGCCGTACCTCAAGGCGGCGGGCGAGCTGAAGACCAAGCCCACCCAGCACTCGGTGCGCGAGCTGCGCAGCATCGGCATCCAGGCCGACATCCTCATCTGCCGCGCCGAGGTCTCCCTGTCCGACGAGGCCCGCGGCAAGATCGCCCTCTTCTGCAACGTGCCCAAGGCGCGCGTGATCAATGCGCCGGACGCGGAGTCCATCTACCAGGTGCCGCTCACCTTCCACCAGCAGGGCCTGGACGACGAGGTCTGCCGCCACCTGCGCCTGGACGTGCCGGCGGCGGACCTGACCGCCTGGGAGCGCATGGTGCAGATCGTGCTGAACCCGCCGGACACCGTCCGCATCGCCATCGTGGGCAAGTACGTGGAGCTGAAGGACGCCTACAAGTCCATCACCGAGTCCTTCGTGCACGCCGGCATCTCCAACCGCTGCCGCGTGGACCTGGCCTGGGTGGACGCGGAAACGCTGGAAGGCCGCGACGTGGGGGACAAGCGTCTGGCGGAAGCCTTCGCGGGCTGCCACGGCGTGCTGGTGCCCGGCGGCTTCGGCGACCGCGGCATCCAGGGCAAGATCAACGCCGTGCGCTGGGCGCGCGAGCGGCGCATCCCGTACTTCGGCATCTGCCTGGGGATGCAGGTGGCCATGATCGAGATCGGCCGCGACGTGGTGGGCCTGCCCATGGCCAACAGCAGCGAGTTCGATCCCGCCTGCGAGCACGCGGTCATCGACCTCATGCGCGAGCAGCGCGACATCGATCAGATGGGCGGCACCATGCGCCTGGGCGCCTACCCGTGCAGGCTCATGCCGGGCACCCTGGCGGCCCGCTGCTACGGGGCCGAGGAGATCAGCGAACGCCACCGCCACCGCTACGAGGTGAACAACGAGTACCGCGGCCGCTTCGCCGACGCGGGCGTGATCTTCTCCGGGCTCTCGCCCGACGGCCAGCTCGTGGAGATGATCGAGCTGCCGGACCATCCCTTCTTCCTGGGCTGCCAGTTCCACCCGGAGCTGAAGTCCCGGCCCAACCGCGCGCATCCGCTCTTCGATCACTTCGTGGCCGCCGCCATGGAGCACGAGGAGAGGACGGGCGCCGCGGCCGAAGCCTGACCGAGGAGCCGTCATGAGCTGCGTGGACATCCGCGGCGCGGAGGTGGGGCCGGGCCGGCCCCTGTACCTCATCGCCGGACCCTGCGTGCTGGAGGACCCGGACGAGATGCTCCGCGTGGCGGAGCACCTGGCCGACGTGGCCCGCCGCCTGGACCTGCCCCTGTGCTTCAAGTCCAGCTTCCGCAAGGACAACCGCACCAGCGCGACGAGCCCGCGCGGCCCCGGCCGCGATGAGGGCCTGAGCCTGCTGGCGCGCATCGGCCAGGCCACCGGCCTGCCCCTGCTGACGGACGTGCACCTGCCCGAGGACTGCGCCCCCGCCGCCCAGGTGGTGGACGTGCTGCAGATCCCCGCCTTCCTCTGCCGCCAGACCAGCCTGCTGGAGGCGGCCGGCGCCACGGACGCGGCGGTCAACGTGAAGAAGGGGCAGTTCCTCTCGCCCGTGGACATGAAGCACGTGCTGGGCAAGCTGCGCGACGCCGGCTGCACGCGGGCCCTGGCCACCGAGCGCGGCAGCAGCTTCGGCTACGGCGACCTGGTGGTGGACTTCCGCGCCCACCACGTGATGCACTCCTTCGACGTGCCCGTGGTCTTCGACGCCACCCACGCCGTGCAGTCGCCCGGCAGCGGCAGCGGCGTGACCGGGGGCAGGCCCGAGCTCATCCCCCTGCTCATGCGCTGCGGCCTGGCCGCCGGCTGCGACGCCCTCTTCCTGGAGACCCATCCCGAGCCCGCCCGCGCCTGGAGCGACGCCGGCAGCCAGCTCCCGCTGGAGCGCTTCGAGGGCCTGGCCCTCCAGGCCAAGCGCTGGCGCGAGCTCTACCTGGAGACCATGTCATGAACCGTCCCTGGCCCCCGCGCGACGAGGCCGCCTACACGGCGGAGGCCCTGCGGGGCCTGGACGCCGACCTCGTGGCGCGCCTGCGCCGCGTGCGAGCCCTGGTCTTCGACTGCGACGGCGTGCTGACCGACGGCCTCATGCACTACGGTCCCGACGGCGAGGCCTTCAAGGCCTTCCACGCCCACGACGGCCTGGGCATGGTGCTGGCCCGCGCCGGCGGCCTGCGCCTGGCCCTGCTCACGGGCCGCCGCAGCGAGGCCGCGGCCCGCCGCTGCACCGAGCTGCGCTTCGACGTGCTCAAGCTGGGCCGCTTCGACAAGCAGGCCGCCCTGCTGGAGATCTGCCGCGAGCTGGACGTGGCGCCGGACGAGGTGCTCTACCTGGGCGACGACCTCATCGACATCCCGGCCCTGGACCTGGCCGGCGTGCCCTGCTGCGTGCCGGCCGCGCCGGCCGACGTGCGCGGCCGCTGCCTCTGGGCCACCACCGCGTCCGGCGGCGCCGGCGCCGCCCGCGAGGCGGCGGAGCTGGTGCTCAAGGCGCAGGGACGTTTCGCCGCCGCCCTGGCCAAGGTGGGCGAACGCGCCTGGCTGCCCCGCACCGCCGGGGAGGAGGAGCCCGCATGACCCCCGCCGCCGACCGCAGCCCCGAACGCATCCTGGCCCTGGGCCAGGCCGCCGTCGCCCAGATCAGCGGCGAGCTGGCCGCCCTGGGCCGACGCCTGGACGACCGCTTCGTGCGCGTGGTGCAAGCCATCCTGGACTGCCGCGGCCGCGTCATCGTGACCGGCCTGGGCAAATCGGGCATCGTGGCGCGCAAGCTGGCGGCCACGCTCACCTCCACCGGCACGCCCAGCCACTTCATCCACCCGGTGGAGGCCATCCACGGCGACATGGGCATCGTGGGCTCCGGCGACGTGCTGCTGGCCATCTCGCGCAGCGGCAACAACCCCGAGGTGACCCAGCTCGCGGGCCTGGCCCGCCACTTCGGCATGACCATGATCGCGCTCACCGGGGATCCCGACTCGGAGCTGGCCCGCGTCAGCGACCTGGTCCTGCCCAGCGACGTCTCCCGCGAGGCATGTCCCCTGGACTTGACGCCGACGACCAGCACCGCCGCCGCCATGGTCCTGGGCGACGCCGTGGCCGTCGCCCTGATCAGCCTGCGCGGCTTCGATCATTCCGACTTCGCCGCCTTCCACCCCGGCGGCGTGCTGGGCCGCCACCTGCTGACCACCGTGGGCGAGCTCATGCACGTCGGCGACGAGCTGCCTGTGGTGGGGCAGGACGCCACCCTGCGCGAAGCCCTGCCGGAGATCATGGGCAAGCGCCTGGGCGCCACCTGCGTGGTGGACGACGACGGCCGCCTGGCCGGCATCTGCGTGGACGGCGACGTGAAGCGGATCCTCCTGGCCCACGACGCCCCCCTGGACCGCACCATGCGCGAAGTCATGACGCCGGCCCCGGAGACCATCGCCGCCGACGCCCTGGTCACCGCCGCCCTGCGCCGCATGGAGCAGCGCGAGGCGGGGCCCATCACGGTGCTCATCGTGGTGGACGACGACGGCCGTCCCGCAGGGCTCCTGCACCTCCACGACATCCTGCGCGCGGGCATCCTCTGACCCGAATCCGGCCGCTCCCGGCCCGTTCCGCGGATCACGCAACTCCCTGGCTTGAGGCTAGTTGCGGTTTGGCATACGTTATGCTTGACGCCGCCCTCGCAGCGGCGCACGCTCCTGGGGCGAGGCGCATGGGAGGGGAACCGATGCCGTCGGCCTACCGTCGGCTCCGCCGCCGCTACTACTTCGGCCTGACGCGGCTGGTGCTGGGCGCGGCCCGCGCGCTGCCCCGGTCCACGGGTCGTGCGGCCGGGCGTGCGTTGGCCCGGCTGGCCCTGGCGATCCGGCCCGCGGAGCGTCGGCAGGCGGTGGCCAACCTGGCCCTGGCCCTGCCCCACGACTCCGACGCGGCCCGGGTCCGCCGACTGCGGCGCGCCACGGACCTGCTGGGGGAGAACCTCTTCGATGCGCTGACCGTGGACCGCCGCCTGGAGGATCCGCGGGGTGGCGTGGAGGGGCAGGAGGCCCTGGCCCGGTTGGCGGCCCTGCGCGCCGAGGGGCGCGGGGTGCTGGTCCTCACGGGCCACCTGGGGTGCTGGGAACTGCTCGGCGGCTGGCTGGCCCGGACCCAGGGCGGCCTCACGGTGGTGGTGGGGGAGATCCGCAATCCGCCGGTGGACCGCCTGGTGAACGACCGCCGTCGGGCCCTGGGCCTGACGCCGGTCCCGCGCGCCGGAGACCTGCGGCCCCTGCTGCGGGCCCTGCGCACGGGGGGCGTGGCGGCGGTGCTCATGGACCAGGCCACCCGGGTGCCCAGCCGGCCCGTGCCGTTCTTCGGCCGGCCGGCGCCCACGGCCACCGGCTTCGCCGGCCTGGCCCTGCGCACGGGAGCGCCGGTGCTGCCGCTGGGCATCGCCCGGCGCGGCGAGGGACACGAGGTGATCGTCGGGGAGACCATCCGCCCCGGCGCGGATCGGAGCGAGGCCGCGGAGGATGCGCTGCTGGCGCGCTGCAACGCGGCCCTGGAGGACCTGGTGCGCCGGAACCCGGAGGAATGGGTCTGGTTCCACCGTCGCTGGCCCGAGTCGGCATCCCTGGGAGAGGCATGAACCGCACCGTTTCCATGCTGCTGCTGCTGACCCTCGCCGCCTGCGCGGCGGCGGTCGGCTGCGCGCGCGAACGGACGGAGCCGGACTCGCCCACCGCCGCGGCCGTCGCCGACGCCGTGAACCCGCCGGACCAGGAGCTCTTCGACTCCGTCGTCACCGAGAGCCGCGACGGCCGCCGCAGCTGGATCCTGCACAGCGACCGCACCGAACGCTGGGTGGACGTGGACGACGCCGAGCTCTATCAGGTGCACATGGACTTCTTCCGCGCCGACACCCTGCACAGCACCCTGACCAGCGACCGCGGCCGCGCCAACTCGCGCACCAAGGACCTCTTCGCCTGGGGCAACGTGGTGGTGGTGACGCGCGACGGCCGCCGCCTGGAGACCGAGGAGCTGAAGTACGCCAACGCCGACGGCAGGATCAGCAACGACGTCTTCAACCGCTTCACGCGCGGCGAGGACGTGATGACGGGCTACGGCATGATCGCCACGCCGGACCTGGACACCTTCGAGCTGCTGCGCGACGTGAAGGCCGAGGTGCGCGGCGAGACGCGGGAGCCGCGGCGATGAACGTGCGCACCGCCGACGCCGTCCTGGGAGCCAGCGGGCTGCGCAAGCGCTACCGCGGCCGCGCCGTGGTGGACGGCGTGGACCTGAGCTTCCGCCGCGGCGAGGTCACCGGCCTGCTCGGCCCCAACGGCGCGGGCAAGACCACCACCTTCTACATCATCGTGGGCTTCATCCAGCCGGACGAGGGCAGCGTGCTGCTCAACGACCGCGACATCTCCCGCCTGCCCATGTACAAGCGCGCCCGCCTGGGCATCGGCTACCTGCCCCAGGAGTCCAGCATCTTCCGCGCCCTGAGCGTGGAGGACAACATCATGGCCATCCTGGAGACCCTGCCCCTGGACAAGGCGGCGCGGCGCGACCGGCTGGAGCAGCTGCTCGAGGAGATGCGCATCGGCCACATCCGCACCAGCAAGGGCTACCAGCTCTCGGGCGGGGAGCGGCGGCGGGTGGAGATCGCCCGCGCGCTCGTGACCGACCCCCAGTTCATGCTCCTGGACGAGCCCTTCGCGGGCATCGACCCCATCGCCGTGGCCGACCTGCAGAAGAGCGTGGCCCGGCTGAAGGAGCGCGGCCTGGGCATCCTGATCACCGACCACAACGTGCGCGAGACCCTGACCATCACCGACCGCGCCTACATCATGTTCGAGGGCCGCATCGAGCTGGCCGGCACCTCGGAGGAGATCGTGCAGAACAGCAAGGCCCGGGAGATCTACCTGGGCGAAGGGTTCAAGCTATGACGGACGCGACGCCATGGACGTGAAGCTGAGACTGCACCAGGGCCTCTACCAGAAGCAGCAGCTGGTCATGACCCAGCGGCTGCAGCAGGCCCTCAAGCTCCTGCAGATCCCCACCCTGGAGCTGGAGCAGGTCCTGCGGCAGGAGCTGCAGACCAACCCTCTGCTGGAGGAGCTGGATCCTCTGGACGACGAGTTCCAGGAGGAGCCCGAGGAGGAGGAGGCCGCCGCCGAAGCCGACGACGACCACGACCTGGACAGCGGCGCCGAGGAGGCCGCCGACGATGGCGAGGCCGTGGACTGGGACGAGTACTTCCAGGACGGCTTCAAGGACGGCACCTTCGAGCGCGAGCACGACGACGAGGACCGCCTGGAGCGCCCCACCGTGGCCACGCCCACGGGCCAGCAGGAGCTCATGGACCAGCTCGTGCTGGCCGTGGAGACGGACATGGAGCGGCGCATCGGCGAGTACCTGATCGGCTCCATCGACGCCTCCGGCTTCCTCACCAGCACCCTGGAGGAGGTGGCCGCCACCTTCGAGATCGAGGTGGAGGAGGTGGAGAAGGTCCTGCGCATCATCCAGGACTTCGACCCCCCCGGCGTGGGCGCCCGCGACATCCAGGAGTGCCTCATCCTGCAGCTCCGGGCCCAGGGCCGGGAGGATTCGCCGGAGGCGGAGGTCATCCGCCGCCATTTCGAGGACCTCAAGAACCGCCGCTTCACCGAGATCGCGCGCGCCATGGGCATCACGCCGCGGGAGGTGCAGGAGATCGCCGAGCGCATCGGCGAGCTGGACCCCAAGCCCGGCATGAGCATGGGCGGCGACGCCTCGGCCTACATCACCCCGGACCTGGTGGTGGAGAAGGTGGACGACGACTACGTGGTCTACCTCAACGACGGCAACCTGCCCCGCCTGCGCGTGAGCAACGCCTACGACGCCGTGGCCGCCGGCAAGACCGGCGGCGACAACGACACCGTGCAGTTCATCGATGAGAAGCGCCGCTACGCCGAGTGGATCATCAAGACCATCGAGCAGCGCCGGCGTACCATGATCAAGGTCATGGAGGCCATCGTGCGGGAGCAGCGGGACTTCTTCGAGCTGGGGCCCATCGCGCTTCGCCCCTTGACCCTGCAGCAGGTAGCCAGCACCATCGGCATGCACGAGAGCACGGTGTCGCGCGTCACCAAGAGCAAGTACTGCCAGACGCCGCGCGGCGTGTTCCCGCTCAAGTACTTCTTCAGCGCCGGCCTGGACACGGACGAGGGCGACGAGGTGGCGGCCAAGGCCGTCAAGGAGATGATCCAGGAGATCGTGGGGGGCGAAGACCCCGCGCGTCCCCTTTCGGACAAGAAGATCGTGGACCTGCTCTCGGCGCGCGGGCTGAAGATCGCGCGCCGCACGGTGGCCAAGTACCGCGAACAGCTGGGCATCCTGAACGCCAGGATGCGCAAGCGGTTCTAGCACGCAGAAGGGGAGGACGACATGCAGCTCGAGATCCACAGCCGTCACTTCACGCTGGACGACGAGATGAAGGACAAGATCGTCGAGAAGCTGGAGAACCTGAAGCGCTACAGCCCCACGGAGCCCATGGGGGCGCGCCTGGCGCTGACCTTCGAGGGCGGCCGCTTCACCGGCGACCTGGCCCTGAGCCTGAAGCAGCACTCCTGCCACGCCAAGGTGAACCACGCGGAGCCCGACGGGGCGGCGGCCCTGGCCATCGAGAGCGTGGAGCGCCAGCTGCGCCGCTTCAAGGACAAGATGAAGGACCACCGCGGCCGCGGCGAGCCGGGCGGCCTGGGCGCGGCCATGAGCGGCGGCGAGCTGCTGGACAACCCCGGCTCGGCCTACCGCGACGGCGCCTTCGAGCTGCGCGACCTCACCGTGGACCAGGCCCGCGAGGCCTACGGCCGCGCCGACAGTCCGTTCTACGTGTTCCGCAACCTGGAGACGGGCGCCGTCAACGTGATCTACCGCAAGGACGACGGCGAGTTCGGCGTCATGGTGCCGGGGGACTAGCGTGCCGCCCCGGCCCACGGTCACGGTGCAGTGGGTGTGGCGCCGCCTGCGCGAGAGCCTCGCGCTGGAGGCCCTCACCGAGCTGCCGGAGCAGGACATCCCCCTGGCCGCCCCGGACGTGCACCGTCCGGGGATGGCCCTCATGGGCTTCATGGACAACTTCCTGCCGGGTCGGCTGCAGGTTCTGGGCGAGTCCGAGATCGCCTACATCGCCGGCCTGGACGAGGACGACCAGGACGACGCCCTGGGCCGCCTGGAGCGCCTGAGCGCCCCCGCCGTGTACGTGAGCCGCAACCAGTGCGTGCCCGCGCCCTTCCTGCGCGCCGCCGAGCGCCGCCAGATCCCCGTCTTCCGCACCGGCCTGGCCACCGAGGACTTCATCCGCAAGCTGGGCGACCACCTGAACGAGGCCTTCGCGCCCGTGGACGAGGTGCACGCCTCGCTGGTGGACGTCTACGGCGTGGGCATGCTCTTCACCGGCAAGAGCGGCATCGGCAAGAGCGAGACCGCCCTGGACCTGGTGGAGCGCGGGCACCGGCTGGTGGCCGACGACATCGTGGAGGTGCGGCGCATGGGGGAGGACATCCTCGTGGGCCGTTTCCGCGACGTGCTGCAGCACAGCGTGGAGATCCGCGGCGTGGGGGTCATCGACGTGCAGGCCGTGTTCGGCATCCGGGGCATCCGCATGCAGAAGCGCATCGAGGTGGAGGTCAACCTCCAGCGCTGGCGCGACGACGTGGACTACGAACGCACCGGCCTGGACCGCCGTTACTCGGAGCTGCTCGGCGTGCGCATCCCGCGCATCGAGGTGCCCATCTTCCCCGGCAAGAACATCACGGTGATCGCCGAGGTGATCGCGCTGGACTTCATGCTCAAGATCTACGGCATCGACGCCGCCCAGGACCTCAACCGCCGCATCATGGACACGCTCCGGCGCGGCGACGAGCTGCGGGGCTACCTGCGGCAGGATCGGGAATAGGAGCGCCATGATCCATGGTGTGGTGGTGACCCACGGCCGCGTGGCCGCCGAGCTGGTGGCCGTGGTGGAGAGCATCCTGGGGCCCGGGCAGGGCCTCTCGGCCCTCTCCAACCAGGGCAAGGGAGCGCCGGAGCTCACGGCCGCCGTGAAGGCGGCCTGCGCCGAGGCCGTGGCCGACGACGCCCGCGGCGTCCTCCTCTTCGTGGACGACATGGCCGGCAGCTGCGCCGTGGCCTGCCGTCTCGCCGCCGGCGTGACGGCCCAGGCCCGCGTCCTCAGCGGGGTGAACCTGGCCATGCTGCTGGACTTCTGCACCTGGCGCGACTCCCTGTCCAGCGAGGAGCTGGCGCGTCGCCTGGTGGAGAAGGGCCGCCAGGCCATCGCCATCCTGCCCGCCAATCCGGGAGACGACGACTGACGTGGTCTCCCTGGCGCGCATCGACGACCGCCTGATCCACGGCCAGGTCACCGTGGGCTGGAGCCGGCACCTGCAGCCCGACCGCATCCTGCTGTGCAACGAGGAGGTGGCCGCGGATCCGTGGCAGTCCCGCGTCTACGCCTCGTCGGTGCCTCCCAAGCTGGCCGTGGCCATCCTCGGACGCGAGGCCGCGGCGGCGGACCTGCGCGACGCCCGGCCGGACCGCCGCGACATCCTGCTCACGTCCGACCCCGCCGACATGCTCGCCCTGGTCCGCGCGGGCGTGGCCCTTCCCGAGATCAACGTGGGGGGCATGCACTACGCCAAGGGCAAGGCGGAGCTCCACGAGTACGTGTGGCTGGACCGGGACGACGTGGCGGCCCTGCGCGGCCTGCTGGCGGCCGGCTGCCGGCTCTACGCCCAGACGGTGCCCGGCTCCCGCGATGCGGACATCGACGCCGCGGACCTGGACCGCATCGAGGCCGAGCTGTGATCGAGGCCGGCTGGGAATCCGCCCTCTTCGCCTCCCTGCCCGCATGGGCCCTCCTGACCACCCTGTTCCTGGGCGCCCTGGCCAGTCTGGACGACACGGCCCTGGCCCAGACCTGGCTCGGGCAGCCGCTGCCCGCGGCGGTCGTGGCCGGCTACGTGCTGGGCGAACCCGCCGCCGGTCTGGCCCTGGGCCTGCCTCTCCAGCTCGCCACCCTGGGGAACCTGCCCGTGGGACGCTCCTTCCTGGGCGAGCAGGCGGCGCCGCTGGTGGGCGCCCTGGCGGCCGCCGCGGCCTCCGGCTTCCTGACGGCCGCCGCGGACGAGGCCGTGCTGCGCCCGGGCCCCGTCTCCGCCCGGGTGGGCTGGCTCCTGGTGCTGCTGGCGGTGGCGAGCCTGGCCGGCCATCGGCTGGTCAAGGCCGAGCGGGCCTGGCATGAGCGGCAGAGCGCCGGGGCCCTCCGCGCCCTGCGCGACGGACACAGCGGCCACCTGGACCTGGTGCACCTGCGCTGCCTGCTCGGCACCGCGGTGCGGGGGGCCCTGGTGGCGTCGTTGGTCTACGCCGTCGCGGTGCTGGTGTGGATCCCGGCCTATCCCGACCTGCCGTCGCGGCTGCAGAAGGCGCTGGGGCTGCTGCCCTGGTTCTCGCCGGCCCTCGCCCTGGGCGCCCTGATGGACCTGTACGGGAGCCGGGCGGGTCGCCGCTGGCTGGCCGGCGCCTTCGCGGTGGTCCTGGCGGCCTTGTGGTGGACCGTGACGCGGAGAGCCGGATCATGAGCGGACGCCCGGTCGAACCCCGGCAGCCGGCCCTCTCCACGGGGCTCCGCCTGGCCATGGCCCTGCGGTCGCTGGCCCTGCAGGCCAGCTGGAATCCGCGCCGCATGCAACATATGGGGCTCCTGTCCGTGATGATGCCCTGGGCCCGCGACCGGCGCCTGGACCGCCGAGAGCTGCGCCGGCTCTGCCGGGACCACTTCGGCTACTTCAACACCAACCCGTACCTGGCCAACTACGTGGTCGGGGGGGTGCTGCGCCTGGAGGAGGACGCCCGGCGCAGCGGCGGCGGCTACGAACGGACGGTGCGCAGCTTCAAGGAGACCGTGGGCCGCGCCCTGGCGTCGCTGGGCGACCAGCTCTTCTGGTTGGGCCTGCAGCCGGCGCTGCTCATGCTCGGAGTGCTGCTCGGGCTCGGTGCGCCGGCCTGGGCGGTGCTGATGCCGGTGGGGGCCTTCTCCTTCTGGCAGCTCGTGCTGCGCTACCGATCCCTGGGGGACGGCTACCGTTTGGGCATGGACATCGCGGATCTGCTGGGCGCCCCGTTCTGGCATCAGGCCATCCACGTGCTCAAGCGCGTGGGCGCCGTGCTGACCGGTGTCTTCGCCGCCTGGATGGTGGCGGCGGCGGCGGATCTGGCCCGGCGTCCCGACGGTCCCGAGGCGGTCCTGGGGCTGGTTCTGGCCACGGGGTTGGCCCTCTGGCTGCGTCGCCGGGCACCCGGGGAGGCCGTCCTGCTCCTGCTGCTGCCCCTTGCCCTGGTGCTGACGTACCTGTAGATTGCGGACTTCCGCGCGGTCGCGGCGGCCGCCGGGCCGTGCACGCCCGCGCTCCCGCCCGCGCGGTCGAGAAAGCGAGAGTACCTTGGAGAAAGCCACCGCCACCATCGCCGATCCGGTCGGGTTCCACCTGCGCGCCGCCGGGCGCATCGTCAAGCTGGCCAAGACGTTCCAGGCCGAGGTGACCATCCGCTTCAACGGGCGGGTGGCCAACGCCAAGAGCATCATGGGGCTGGCGAGCCTGGCCGCCGACCACGGCAGCGCGGTGGAGATCGAGGTGGAGGGCCCGGACGAGCAGGCCGCCACCGTCGCCCTGGTCCGGCTCATCTCCGTGGACCTGGCCTCGCCCGAGGAACAGGGGACCTGACCTTGCGCACCCTGCGGGGCATCGCCGCGTCGCCCGGCTTCGCCGTGGCCCCTCTGCACGTGGTGCGCCGCGAGGAGCTCCGGGTGGAGGGCCGCGCCCTGGCGCCCGAGGACGTCGTGGCCGAGATCGGACGCTTCCGCGCCGCCGTGGCGGCCGCCCGCGACGAGATCTCCGCCCTGGTGGAGCGCCTGGACCGCGACCTGGCCAACGGCGACGCCGCGATCCTGGAGAGCCAGCTCCTCATGCTGGAGGACGAGCTCCTGGTGGGCCGCGCCGAGGCCCTCATCGAGGAGCGCCGCATCTCCGCCGACGGCGCCCTGCACGAGGCCGCCACCGAGATCCTGACCCGTTTCGACGACCTCGCCGACGACTACCTCCGCGAGCGGATCCTGGATCTGCGCGACGTGGAGGCCCGCCTGCTGCGGACCCTCCAGGACTGCGAGGATGGCGATCTGACGCCCCCGCTCGAGCCGTGCGTGATCGCGGCCGACGACCTCACTCCCTCGGACACCGCCGCCCTCGCGGGCGGCCAGGTGCGGGGCTTCCTGCTCGGCGGCGGCAGCCGCACCAGCCACGTGGCCATCCTGGCCCGATCCCTGGGCATCCCCGCGGTGGTGGGCCTGGGCGCCGCCCTGGCCAAGCTGCAGGACGGGGATCTGGTGGCCCTGGACGGCGGCCTCGGCGAGGTGACCCTGGATCCCGAGGACGAGGTCCTGGAGCGTTACCGCGCCCTGGCGCGCGAATCCCAGGACAGCGGCGCCAAGCACGCCCACCTGCGCGACCTTCCGGCCGTGACCCCCGACGACGTGCGCGTGAGCCTCCTGGCCAACATCGAACTGCCCCCGGAGCTGGATCTGGCCCTGGCTGCCGGCGCCGAGGGCGTGGGCCTCCTGCGCACCGAGTACCTGGTGTTCCAGCACGGCACCATCCCGTCGGAGGCCGAGCAGTACGACGTCTACGCCGGCGTCCTGAACCGCCTGGGAGGGCGTCCCGCGGTCTTCCGCACCCTGGATGTGGGCGGGGACAAGGTGGTGCGCTACCTGGGCGGACGGAAGGAGTCCAATCCCTTCCTGGGGTGGCGCGGGATCCGCTTCCTGCTGGCCAACCGCGCCCTGTTCAAGTCCCAGCTGCGCGCCATCTATCGGGCCGCCGCCCGCGGGCCGCTGCAGCTCATGTTCCCCATGATCACCGGCGTGGACGAGCTGCGCGCCGCCCGCGCCGTCTGCCGCGAGTGCTGCGAGGAGCTGGCGGCCGCCGGCCTGGAGCACGATCCGGACATCCCCGTGGGCATCATGATCGAGACGCCTTCGGCGGCGGTGGCCGCGGACCTGCTGGCCCGCGAGTGCGACTTCTTCTCCGTGGGCACCAACGACCTCATCCAGTACACCCTGGCCATGGACCGCCTCAACGCCCAGGTGGCCTACCTCTACCAGCCCCTGCACCCGGCCGTGCTGCGGCTCCTGGGCCAGGTGGCCGACGCGGCCCACGCCGCGGGGATCCCGGTGGGCATGTGCGGCGAGATGGCCTCGGAAACACGCTACGCCGAGGTCCTGCTGGGGCTGGGCTTCGATTCCCTGAGCCTCCACGCCGCCCAGATCCCCAAGGTGAAGCAGGTCGTCCGCTGGACCCCGCGCCCCGAGGCCGAGGCCCTGGTGGCCGAGCTCCGGCGCTGCGGGACCGCCGCCGAGGCCGAGGCCCGCCTGAACGCCTATCTGACCGAGAAGAAGCGGCGGCGCGGCGACGGCTGAGGATCGCGGCTGGCCGTGGGCCGCCGGAAGCGTTAAGATGCGCGGACGCGCCCGCGAGGCGGGGCGTCGGATTGGACAACGAGCAACGCCGTTCCCCGCGGGGGAGGCGAGGGAGGATCCATGGCCGAACGGCATCTCTTCAGCAGCGAGTCCGTGACCGAGGGACACCCCGACAAGGTGGCCGACCAGATCTCCGACAGCGTCCTGGACGCCATCATGGCCGAGGACCCCATGGGCCGCGTGGCCTGCGAGACCATGGTCACCACCGGCATGGCCGTGGTCGCGGGCGAGATCACCACCAAGGTCTACGTGGACATCCCCAAGCTGGTCCGCTCCACCATCCGCGAGATCGGCTACACCGACGCCGCCTACGGCTTCGACTGCGACACCTGCGCCGTCCTCTCGTCCATCGACGAGCAGTCCGGCGACATCGCCATGGGCGTGGACGAGTCCTCGGAGCACGCCCAGGGCGCCGGCGACCAGGGCCTCATGTTCGGCTACGCCTGCCGCGAGACCGACGTCCTCATGCCCCTGCCCATCACCCTCTCGCACCTGCTGACCCGCCGCCTCGCCGAGGTGCGGAAGAACGGCACCCTGCCCTGGGTGCGTCCCGACGGCAAGAGCCAGGTCACGGTGGAGTACGAGGGCGACAAGCCCGTGCGCATCGACGCCGTGGTCATCTCCACCCAGCACGACCCCGGCGTGGAGGACCAGATCCGCGAGGGCATCATCTCCCAGGTCATCAGCCCGGTGCTGAACGGGGCGGGCCTGGATTGGGACGGCGCCAAGCTGCACATCAACCCCACGGGCAAGTTCGTCATCGGCGGGCCCCAGGGGGACTGCGGCCTGACCGGCCGCAAGATCATCGTGGACACCTACGGCGGCAGCGCGCCCCACGGCGGCGGCGCCTTCTCGGGCAAGGACCCCACCAAGGTGGACCGCAGCGCCACGTACGCCGCCCGCTGGGTGGCCAAGAACGTGCTGGCCGCGGACCTGGCCGACCGCTGCATGGTGCAGCTGGCCTACGCCATCGGCGTGGCGGACCCCGTGTCGGTCATGGTGGAGACCTACGGCACCGGCCGGGCCACCGACGCCCAGATCACCGCGGCGGTGCGCAAGGTCTTCGACCTGACGCCCAAGGGGATCATCTCGGACCTGAAGCTGCGGCGTCCGGTGTACCGCGCCACGGCGGCCTACGGCCACTTCGGACGCGAGGAGGAGGGCTTCACCTGGGAGCTCGCCGACCGCGCCGAGGCCCTGGCCAAGGCCGTGGGCTAGCCGAACGGACGCCACCGCGTCGATCGGAAGGCGGAGCCTGCGGGCTCCGCCTTCCTCGTGCCGGGAGCACGGGCGAAAAGGAAGCGGCGGAGCCCCGAGGCTCCGCCGCTTGCGCGTTCGGGCTGGCGCGCGCGTCAGGGCGCCGTGACCGTGACGTTGATCGTGGCGGTGCGGTACACGCTGGTCTGGGTGTCGTAGACCCGCAGCAGCACCGGCACCACGCCCACGTCCTCCATGCGGAAGAGATGGGTGGGGGAGCGGCCGTCGTACACCGTGCCCATGGCGTCGTTCATGAACCAGCGGTACTGGAAGCGGGAGTAGTCCCCGGCCTCCGGATCGAAGCCGCAGAGGTCGCAGGTCATGGTCAGGGGCAGGGTGCCGTCCAGGCCGCCGTCCGCCAGGCGGCCCACCGAGACGTCGGCCTGCTGGGGCCCCAGTCGGAACTCGTCCACGATGCGGCCGGCGCGGATCAGGTAGATGGTGGCGCCGGGCCAGTCCTCGGGAGCGCCGACGTACTCCGCCTCCTCGGCGCCCTTCAGGATGTTCCAGGTCACCCGCGGCTCGGCCACGTTGGTGGACGGGCCCTTGAGCCAGATGATCTGGTGCTCGCCGGCCGTCACGCGGGTGGCGTTGCCGAAGGTGTGCTGCAGCTCGGTGTTGTAGAGGTCCATGGCCAGGCGGTAGGGAGTGGAGCCGCCCAGCTCGATGTCCTGGTCCGTGCTGTTGTAGAGCTCCAGGTACGGCAGCCGCACGCCGGTGGTGTGCTGGATGCCGGTCTGGTTGAAGACCAGGACCTCGTTGATGGAGAGTCCGGACTTCACGTTGGTGGCCGTGCCGCCGTTGGTGGCGCGGGGGGTGGGCGGGGAGAAGGTGCCCAGGCCGGCCACCACGGTGGTGTCGTTGGGGGCGCCGACCAGGAGGGAGTCCGCGCGCACCTCGAGCGACAGGGTCTCGGTGGCGCTGTCGCCGTCGTCGTCGGTCACGGTGACGCGCACCTCGTAGAGGGCAGGCTCCGTGAAGCGATGCGAGGTGACCGAGCCGTTGCCCGAGCTGTCGTCGCCGAAGTCCCAGGTCACGTCCAGGTAGTCGTTGGCGCCGGTGGGATCCTGCTTGGGGTTGCCGCCGGAGGCGATGGCCAGGAACTGGACGTCCACGGGGGCGTAGCCGCATTCCACGTTGGCTTCCACCCGGGTGAAGACCGGAGCCAGGTCCTCGTCCTTGCTGCAGCCCGTCACGGCGGCGAAGAGGGCGAGGGCGGCGAAGGCCCAGAGCAACGGCTTGCGGCTCAGCATCATACGGACTCCGTGGCTGCGGTGGGGAGGGGGCGCACGGTGGCGCCCGGATCTTCCGGACTCATCAAAGTAAAAAGCTAGGGGAGTCGGGGCAAGGAGTCCAGCGAAAAGCCCCCCGGGGCCGTCAGCGCCGGATGCGCAGGTACAGGATCAGGGACGCCAGCCCGAAGATGACGTTGCCGATCCAGGCGGCCGCCAGGGGCGGCAGTGTGCCCGTCTTGCCGAAGGCCCGCCCGAAGTTGATGGCCAGGTAGTACCCGAAGCTGATCAGGATGGTCCAGCCGAATCCCGAGGCCACGGTGGTCTTGCGCGGCCCCGAGGCCAGCATGATCCCCAGCAGCACCACGATGATGTGCACCATGGGGAAGGCCAGCTTGAACTGGAAGTCCACCTGGTAGGGGGTGGCGTCGCTGCCGCTGCGCCGCAGCAGGTCCACGTACTCGGCCAGCTGGCGCACGGTCATCTCGTCCGGGCGCACGTTGGCCTGGTTCAGGGCGTGGGGCGTGACCCCGGCGAGGTCCGACTCCAGGGTGCGGAACGGCTCCACCGTCTCGCCGTCGGGGCCGAAGCTGCGGTAGGTGCCGTCCTCCAGGATCCAGCGTTCCCCGTCCCAGACCGCCAGGTTGGCGTCCCAGCGCTCCCGCACCGCCGAGCCCTCGGCGCCCAGGACCCGGAACCCCTTGACCCGGTTGCTCTCCGGAACCCAGGCCCGGGCGTGGTACAGGCGCCCGTCGGTGCCGTTCACGGCGATGTTGTTGGTGGGCTTGAGCCGGTCCGGATTGCCGTGGACCTCCACCTCCCAGATGCGCTCCACGTTGGCGTTGGCCCGGGGCAGCACCCACTCGGACCAGGCCAGGGAGAAGAGGGCGGTCAGGACCGCGGCCACGATCAGCGGCCGCGTGACCTGCAGCAGGGAGCGGCCCGAGGCGAACAGGGCCGCCAGCTCGTTGTAGCGCGCCATGCTGCCCACGGTGAACAGCGAAGCCATGAGCATGCCGATGGGCAGCACGATGTCGATGGTCTCCGGCGCCTTGTTCAGGTAGTAGCGTCCGATCAGCGCCAGCGAGGCCCCGTTGTCCATGAACCCGTTGATGTGGTCGAAGAGGTGGATCAGGGAGAACAGGATCAGCGCGCCCAGGAGCGTGAAGCCCAGGATCCGCAGGAACTGGCGCAGGATGAGGCGGTCGGTCAGCTTCACGGCGCGGTCGTGCCTTCCTTGGAAGCGTGGGAGACAGGCCGCCGCCGGCGCAGGGACGGGAACAGCGAGCCCTCGCGCACGGTGCGCATCAGGATCAGCACGCCCAGCGCACCCAGCACGACGTCGGCCATCCACATGGCCACGGCGGGGTCCAGGCGGCCGCGGTCGGCCATCTTCTCGCCGCCCACCAGGAAGAGGTAGTACACCAGGTACACGCCCAGGGCCAGGCCCATGGAGACGCCCTTGCCGCTGCGGGCCGTGGTCACGGCCATGGGCAGCCCCAGAAGCACGAAGACCATGCAGGCCACGGGGATGGCGAACTTCTTGTGAAACTCCACCATGTACTGGTTCTCGCGCTGCTGGTAGTTGCGCAGGATGTTGCGCTGGAAGCCGTTGGCCCGCGCCACGCGGGTGATCTCCTGCTGGGTGTTGCGCAGCATGGCCCGGCGCTCGTTGATGGGGATCCGGCCCTGATCGCGGCCGGGCCGGGTGATGCGGTCCACGCGGGCGGCCGGATCCAGCAGGGACCACTGCTTGGCGGCCAGCTCCGCGGCCGTCTGCACGTTCTGGGCCACGGCCTTCTCGCGGTTCTCTCGCTCGGCGCGGGCCGCGTCCAGCAGCTGCGTCAGATCCATCTCCCGGTCGCCGCGGGTGGTGCGGCCGGACTCCTGGAAGTCCTTCTCCACGTCGGCCACGTTGATCACGTGGCGCTGGAAGCGGGTCACGCTGTAGCGGCTCAGGTCCGACTGGTCCGGCAGGTCGTGGATCTCGCCGTCCTCCAGCTCCACCCGCAGGGCGTCGGAATCGTGCAGGGGCACGATGCGGCCGCGCTCCGCCGTGGTCATGGTGGGCACCTGGCTGGTGGGATCCTCCTTCTCCAGGATCACCACGCCCTGGATCTCGTTGGTCCGGTCGTCCTTGTGCTCCACGAAGATGGTGAAGTCCGGGGTGATCTCCGTGAACATCTGCTCCCGCACCTCCATCATGGGGCGGGTGTGGTGGATGTCGTAGAGGAGGTTGGCCAGCCGGTGGTTGGAGCGGGGGAAGACGAAGTGGTTGTAGGCCGCCAGGGCCACCGTGACCAGCAGGGCGCCCGCGAGCAGGGGGCGCAGGATCCGGTAGAGGCCGATGCCGCTGGCCTTCATGGCCGTGATCTCGGAATCGGCGGCGAGCTGCCCCACGCCCATGAGCACGCCGATGAGCACGGCCATTGGTACGGATAATGCAAACGTGTGCCCCAGGCTGAGCAGCAGCACCTGGGCGGCGAGGGGAAAGGGGACCCCCTTGCTGACGAAAAGCTCGACAAACCTGTAAAGGATGTCGATGATCAGCACGAACGTAACGACGAAGAAGCCGAAGAGGAAGGGTCCGGCCGTCGCCCGCAGCAGATGTCTGTTCAACAAGGACATGGCTTCGGCCGTCCGCCCGCGCTGTCTCCTGGCGTGGGCGGCCTGACTCCTTTCGTGGACACGGAACCCTCGTCGCCGCGGCAGTGTAATCGCCTGCCGGCCTCCGGTCCAGTCCTCGCAAACCGATTGTCGCCAGCCGGATCCGCCGGCCCGGCGGGGGAGTGTCCGCCCGTGAGCAAACGCCGCCGGTCCGTCCAGCGTTCCGTCCCGCCGCGCCCGCGGCGGCACGGCGCGACGTGGCGGCTCCTGGCGGCCCTGCTCCTGCTCGCGGCGGCCCTGCCGGCGGGGGCCAAGGACCTGATCCTGCCCGGGCTGGACCCCCTGCTCCAGGCCACCAACGACCCCCGCCTGCTGGGCGAGGACCGTCTGGTGCTGCTGGAGGGGTTCAAGGCCCAGGGCGTGGAGCCCGGGCGGGGCGAGGGGCTGCCGTCGTTGGATCGGCGCTTCCACGCCCTCTTCGACGCCCGCGTGAACGTGGACCTGGAGCGCATGACCACGGACCGCGAGGTCAACGGCGTGTACGGTCTGGAGACCGTCTTCCGCTATCCGGATTGGTTCTTCCTCTACCAGACGGCCCGGCGGCTGCCCGGCGGCTTCACCTACTACCCGCCCCGCGCCGTGGAGGATCCCCTGGTGGAGGTCTTCGTGGACGACGTGGCCCTGGCCCAGGCCCGGCGGCTGCGCGTCTCCAACCGGCGGCACCTGCTGCGGGGGCTGAACGTGGCCGGCGGCGGCGTGTACCGCGACGAGGGCCTGATCAACCTGACCATCCCGGTGAAGTTCCCCCGCACCCTGGAGCGCATCATCGGCCGGGGCGAGAAGACCAACATCCGCATCACCGGCACCGAGCACATCTCCCTGGGCGGCGAGTCCACCATCAGCAACAAGTTCGTGCCCAACGAGCGGCGGCAGAGCCAGAGCCTGTTCCCGTCGCTGGACATGGAGCAGCAGCTCCAGATCAACCTCAGCGGCCAGATCGGCGAGAAGGTGCACATCGAGGTGGACCACAACTCGGAGGCCATCGGGCCCGAGGCCACCAAGATCCGCCTCTACTACGAGGGCTCCGAGGACGAGATCATCCAGAAGATCGAGACCGGCGACGTGGGCCTCACCCTGCCCGGCAGCCAGCTCCTGGGCTACGCGTCCAACAAGTCGGGCCTGTTCGGCCTGAAGGTGACCGGCCAGATGGGCGCCGCCGACTTCACCGTGGTGGCCAGCAAGCAGAAGGCCGAGACCTCCAGCCAGAAGTTCAACTCCAGCGGCGGCACCGTGGGCGTGCACGAGATCGCGGCCAACCGCTACCTGAACAACCGCTTCTTCCGGCTGGACCTGCCGCTGGCGTTCCGGCAGGCGGGATACTACGAGATCAACGACGTGCCGGGCCGCAACCTGATCCCCGGGGGAGACGTGCCGGGCAACGAGCGCATCGATCCCGGCACCATCCAGGTCTTCCGCTTCATGGGCGACATCCGTCCGGGCGCCACCGACGTGCAGAACGTGGTGGCCATCCCCGACACCACCGGCCGCTGGGAGCAGTCGGGTCCGGGCGACGTGAGCGTGGACCAGGACGGCGACGGCGACGTAGACTTCATCGACTGGTCCCTGCTCCACCGGCCCGCCGGCTTCGAGGAGGGCCAGTGGTGGCGGCCGGTGGAGTTCGAGACCCTGCTGGACGAGAACGGCAACTTCATCGCCCTGGACCTGCTGCGCGAGTACGACTGGAACGACCTGCTGGCGGTGGTCTACACCGTGAGCACCCCGGTCACAGTGAACGGCCAGACGGTCCTGGAGCCCGTGTACCAGGTGGGCGACGTTCCCGGCGTGGACGAGGACCGGCGCGTGGATCTGGACGGCGACGGCACCCTCTACTACAAGATGAAGCTGCTCAAGCCCACCAACCCCGGCGACAATCCGCACGTCTGGGCCTACGTGCTGCGCAACATCTATCCGCTGGGCGGCTCCAACATCGATCAGTCGAGCTTCGAGTTCACCCTGGACGTGAACACGCTGGCCGACGGCGCCAACCTGGTGCCCGGGCAGCTCTCCGGCGGGGTGGGCATCGAGTGGTTCCAGGTCTTCGGACTGGACCGCGAGGACCAGCAGGGCAACCCGGGCTCCGACGGCATCGCCGACTTCCACGACCAGGTCTACTTCGACCTGACCCGCGGCCTGCTCAAGTTCCCGCTGAACATCCCCGAGCCGTTCAACATGGCTCCGGAGCGCTACGAGGCCCTGGCGCCCGACGCCTTCGACTTCGCCGGCTCCGGTCTTGCCGACTACCTGATGCCCAAGCTCTACGAGCCCACCAACTCGCAGACCGAACTCACGCAGAACACCGACAAGATGCGCTTCACGGTGACCCACGCGGCCGCGAGCAGCTCGTTCAACCTGGGCGTGAGCAACATCGAGGAGGGTTCCGAGACGGTGGTGCTGGACGGGCGCACGCTCGTCAAGGACGTGGACTACGACATCGACTACACCTTCGGCGAGATCAGCCTGAAGGGAGAGGCCGCGGCCAGCCTCACCGCCGACAGCAACATCAGCGTGGACTACCAGTACGCCCCGTTCATCGGCGGCGGCAACTCCAGCCTGCTGGGCCTCAACGTGGGCTACCAGCTGGGGCGGGAGAGCCGCTTGAGCAGCACCTGGCTCTGGGAGTCGAACCAGGTGGTGGGCCACAAGGCCAAGCTGGGGGAGGAGCCCAGCCGCACCCTGGTGGGCAACCTGAACGGCCAGTTCCAGTTCAGGCCGCGGCTCCTGACCTCCTTCGCCAACCTGCTCAGCCGCCGCAACACGGACCGCGAGAGCTCGGTGCAGATCAACACCGAGATGGCCCTCAGCCTCCCCAACCCCAACACGTTCAACGACGCCCACGTGGAGGACTTCGAGGGCGTGGACTCCTCGGACGTGATGCCCATCAGCCGCCTGAGCTGGAACGACGCCAGCAAGCCCGTGCACGACGAGGGCCTGGAGCTGGAGGCCGACGATCCGCGCTACCTGGCGCTGAACTACCTGCTGGACACCTACTACGCGCCCGAGGACCGCGTGGACGCGCGCTGGTACCTGCCGCGCGTGCTCACCGAGCGCCGCCACCTGAACCCGGACCTGAAGGAGCAGGAGGGCCGGGAGACCCAGCAGGTGCTTCAGCTCCACCTGCAGACGCCCGACGGCGAGACGTGGGGCCCGCAGCACTGGGGCGGGATCATGCGCGGGCTGAGCCGCAGCGGCGTGGACCTCACCAAGACCCAGTTCCTGGAGTTCTGGGTCAACGACTTCCGCCACGACGTGCTGGGCGACCACCCCACGGGCACGCTGCACTTCGACTTCGGCTACATCAGCGAGGACTTCTACTGGCGCGACCGCAACGGCGATCCGGAGTACGGGGTCTACAACCGCGAGGACGGCATCATCGACGGCTCGCCCGACGGGATCTTCACCCAGAGCCAGGACAACAACGAGGACGTGGGCCTGGGGGGCGACGCCCAGGGCTACGACCGCTACAGCGCCGACTACGTGTCCGACGCCAATCCCTACCCGTTCATCAACGGCACCGCCGGCAACTTCCGCGAGGACTCGGAGGACCTGGACGGCGACACGCGCTTCGACACCAACAACGGCTACTTCACCATCAGCGTGGATCTGGCCGACTCGGCCCTGGTGGACGTGCTGCGCGACTACCCCGCCAGCGAGGTGCAGGACAACATCGACGAGCGGCGGGCGTGGCGGAAGTACCGCGTGCGTCTGGGCGACCTGCTGCCGGTGGCGCCCGCGATCAACGGCTCCACGCCCTCGCTGGCCACGGTGACGCACATGCGCATCTGGTTCGAGGACCGCGAGCCGCCCCAGGGCGCCACGTCGAGGGACCTGCAGTTCTCCGAGATCACCTTCCTGGGGTCGCGCTGGGAGCGCGAGGGCGTGCGCAAGCTGGCCACCGCCGACGCGCCGGAGGAGCAGATCCTGGACTTCGGCGAGCGGTCGCCCAACGAGGGCTTCTTCCTGGGGGAGGTGAACAACAAGGAGAACCCGGACTACGACCCGCCCTTCGAGCTCTACGTGCTGAACAACATCCCGGAGAAGGAGTCGTCGCTGGTCCTGGACTACCAGCACCTGGAGCCCCAGCACCTGGTGCGCGCCAGCCGCGTGGTCTCGCCCCGCGGCGACGACTACACCAAGTACAGCAAGCTCTCCTACTACGTGTACAGCCCGGACCCGGACCAGGCGGACATGGACGTGTTCTTCCGGGTGGGAGCCGACTCGCTCAACTACTACGAGGTGAACTACAGATTCGACGAGAGCCAGGGCGCGCGCTTCGGCTGGCACGAGCTGCGCCTGGACATGGCCGAGCTGAGCAACGTGAAGCTGGAGGCGCCGGACCACGAGACGGGCTGGATCGAGTCCACGGTGAACGACGACCTCACCGGCCAGCCCTACCGCGTGCGCGTGGTGGGCGCGCCGGACCTGCGCCGCGTGAAGCGCTTCTACGTGGGCGTGCGCAACACGGACCGCACCTCCGAGGCCAGCGGCTACTTCTGGTTCAACGACATCAAGCTGCGCGAGGTGCAGCGCGACGCCGGCCTGGCCCAGCGCCTGCACGTGGGCGTGAACATGGCCAACCAGATCAATTTCGAGGTGGATTGGAACAAGCAGGACGCCGAGTTCCACGGCCTCAACAAGCAGGTGGGGCAGGGCTACACCAGCGAGGACTGGAACGTGTCCGGCAGCCTGTCCGTGGACGACTTCATACCGCTGCTGGGCTTCCGCATGCCCGTGAGCGCGGGCCGCTCGCGCACCACCCAGCGGCCCAAGTACGTGACCAGCAGCGACATCGAAATCATCGACGAGGCCCTGCGCGACGCGCAGAGCTCCATCGACGAGCGCAAGAGCTTCTCCGTGCGGCTGTCGCGGCCGCAGCCGTCGGGCTTCGCGCCCCTGCGCTACGTGCTGGACCCCTGGCAGTTCTCCCTCAGCGGCTCGCGCAGCACCAGCGATACGCCCCTGCAGAGGTCCACCGGCGACAACCTGCAGGGCAACGTGTCCTACGACCTGCGCCTGGGACCCGGCCGCAGCCTGAACGACTACCCCCTGCTGCGCCGCATCCCGGTGGTCAAGGCGGTCAACCCGTTCCCCACGAACATCTCGCTGTCGGGGGCGTTCACCAACACCAGGCGGGAATCCAGCAACCTGCAGACGGCCACGGGGACCTTCGTGGAGCAGCCCCTGAACGAGACGCGGCGCGGCACCCTGAACGCCAAGATCGACGCCAAGCCCCTGCCCATCGTGGACGCGGGCCTGACCATCCGCTCGGACCGCGACCTGTTCCGCGAGCGCCGGTTCTGGGGCCTGAACGTGGGCGAGGAGAACACCTACAACCAGCAGCTGCGCCTGAGCTTCGGCGTGCCGCGGCACCTGGGCCTGCCGGACAACCTGGTGGGGCGCGCCATCACCGGCTTCGTGGGCGAGCTCAACTCGCTGAAGCCCAACGTGCAGTTCACGGGCGCCTTCGTGGACGACCATTCGCCCAGCGTGCGGCGGGAGAACGATCCGGCCAACGTCTCCAACATCCGCAGCAGCGGCGACTGGAGCGTGACCTTCAGCGTGCCCCTGGGGGACAAGTTCTCGCGGGTCTTCCCCAAGAAGGTGGACGTGCGTCAGGACGAGCGGCAGCGCATCCTGCGCGAGATCCAGAACCAGGTGCGCCGCGATCAGATCACCGATCCCGAGCTGCAGGAGCTGGTGGCCCAGCTGGCCGAACCCGGACTGAACCCCCGGGACAAGCAGCGCCTGGAGGACCGCATCGTGGAGCTGGCGCGGGAGCTGGAGCGGGAGCGCCGCGAGGCCGTGGCGGGCACCGCCCAGGCCGACACCACCGCCAGCCTCTTCGCCGAGGAGGGCGGCGGCTTCCGCATCCCCAACCCGCTGAGTCCGCTCATGGACCTGATGCGCGGCGTGCAGCCCATCCAGCTCAACTGGACCAGCAAGGACGAGGGCGCCTACACCCGCTACCGCGGCGCCACCACCTTCTGGTACGAGGCCGGCCTGACCACGGACCTGGAAGCGCCGGACTCCCTCTACGTGAGCCGCGACGTGACCGAGCGCATCACCAAGAAGGCGTCCACGCGCCTGAAGTTCTCGCGCAACATGACCATGGACGTGAAGTTCGACGAGTCCGAGACCCACCGCGTGCAGGCGGGCGGCCTGGCCACGCGCACCTTCAACCGGAGCTGGCCGGACCTGGGCTTCAGCCTGGCGGGCATCGAGAAGTGGGGCATCTTCGGGGGCGGCGGCGCCGACAGCCCCATCCGCTCCAGCAACCTGGACCTGACGTACAAGCGCACGTCGTCGGTGGCCGGCGAGACGGCCACCCAGTCCAACCCCAAGGAGACCCTGCAGCTGGGGCCGCGCTGGAGCACCACCTTCCGCAGCGGCATGACCGCCCAGCTCAACCTGGTGCTGACGTTCGACGACAACGAGAACAACGGCTCGCTGACCAAGACCAACCGCACGGCGGTGAACGCGCAGGTGCGCCACAGCTTCGGGGCCGAGGGCATCCTCTCCAAGCTGGGCCTGTACCGGCCCGGCAACTCGCCCATGGTGACCATGACCGTGGACGTGAGCGTGAGCGACGACTCGGTGCAGCGCTGGCAGCCGGGCGTGGACCGCGAGGGCGAGCCCAACACCGTGACCGGCTCCTCGCGCATCAGCGTGGTGCCCAGCTTCAGCTACAACATCACTCGCAACCTGACCGGGGCCATGCGCATGAGCTACGCCCGCGACAAGGTCAAGGAGTCCGACACGGTCACCCAGCGCTTCGGCCTGGGCGTGGAGGCCACCTTCAACTTCTGATGGGAACGGGATCGGACATGTCCTTGGGAGCCTTGCGACGCGCCGGCTTGATCCTGGCGCTGCTGCTGTGGACGGCCGCCGTCGCCGCCGCCGGCGAGTTCTCGGGCGAACGCGCCATGCATTGGATCCGCGCCCAGACCGAGCTGGGACCGCGGGTGCCGGGGACGCCGGGGCACCGGGCCCTGCAGGAGCTGATCCTGGCCCACGCGGACAGCCTGGGGCTGCGTGCCACCGTCCTTCGCCACGTGGAGACGAGCCCCCTGACCGGGGAGGAGATGCCGCTGGCGCAGATCGTGGTGTCCGCGGGCCCGGACGGCGGCGACCGGCTGTGGTTCGGAGCCCACTACGACACCCGCGCCCACGCGGACCGGGATCCGGAGCGGGGGGCGCGGACGGAGCCCATCGCAGGCGCCAACGACGGCGCCAGCGGCACCGCCGTGCTCCTGCACCTCATGGAGCTTCTGGCCGCCGCACCTCCCGCGGTGGGGGTGGACCTGCTGTTCTTCGACGGGGAGGACCAGGGGCGGAGCGGCGAGCTGCGCAGCTACTGCCTGGGCTCGGCCTGGCTGGCGCCGCGGCGGCAGGACTTCGGCAACCCGCTGGCGGGGGGCGATCCCATCGGCCTGGTGCTGGTGGACATGGTGGCGGACCTGGATCCCTCCATCCCCATGGAGGGCTACTCCCTGCGCTACGCTGGGAATTGGACCCGCGCCGTGTTCCAGCGCGCGGCGGAGCTGGGGCTGGACGTGTTCCAGCCCTGGGAGGGGCGGGCGGTCTACGACGATCACGTGCCGTTCCTGGAGGCGGGCGTGCCGTCGGTGGACCTCATCGATTTCGACTATCCGGACTGGCACACCCGGGCCGACGATCTGGACGCCGTGGGTCCCCGCGGTCCCGGCCAGGTGGGGACCCTGCTGCTGGA
>ERZ795053.1827-NODE-1827-length-26489-cov-7.416396_pt1 | contig 26489 bp, 23 predicted proteins | sample MGYA00375137_ERZ795053 | MGnify/ENA primary metagenome ERZ795053 (study PRJEB30182, sample SAMN05720284) | activated sludge metagenome | isolation source: Anaerobic digester | place: Hong Kong | collected 2014-12-17 ...
ATGCAGCGCCCGTCGATGTTGCGGGCGGCGCGGCCGATGGTCTGCACCAGCGAGGTCTCCGAGCGCAGATAGCCCTCCTTGTCGGCATCGAGGATGGCCACCAGCCCGCATTCGGGGATGTCGAGGCCCTCGCGCAGCAGGTTGATGCCGACCAGCACGTCGAACTTGCCGAGGCGGAGATCGCGGATGATCTCGATGCGCTCGAGGGTGTCGATGTCGGAATGCATGTAGCGGACCCGCACACCCTGCTCGTGCAGGTACTCGGAGAGGTCCTCGGCCATCCGCTTGGTCAGCGTGGTGACCAGCACGCGCAGGCCCTGCTCGCGACAGACCCGGCATTCGGCCAGCAGATCGTCGACCTGATGCTCGACCGGCCGCACGATGACCGGCGGGTCGACGAGGCCGGTCGGCCGGATCACCTGCTCGACGAAGACGCCGCCGGTGCGGTCCAGCTCCCAGGGGCCCGGCGTCGCCGAGACGTAGACCGTCTGCGGCCGCATCGCGTCCCACTCCTCGAACTTGAGCGGCCGGTTGTCGACGCAGGAGGGCAGGCGGAAGCCGAACTCGGCCAAGGTCGACTTGCGCTGCCGGTCGCCCTTGTACATGCCGCCGACCTGGGGCACGGCGACATGGCTCTCGTCGACGAACAGGATGGCGTGCTCGGGAATGTACTCGAACAGCGTCGGCGGCGGCTCGCCCGGCTTGCGGCCGGTGAGGTAGCGGGAATAGTTCTCGATGCCGGGACAGGAGCCGGTGGTCAGGATCATCTCGATATCGGCCACGGTGCGCTGCTCGATGCGCTCGGCCTCGAGCAGCTTGCCGGTGGTGCGGAAGTCCTCGAGCGTCGCCTTGAGCTCGATCTTGATCGATTCGACCGCCTGGGCGAGCGTCGGCTTGGGCGTGACGTAATGGCTGTTGGGGTAGAGGCGGATCTGCTGCAGCCGCTCGCCCTTCTGTCCGGTCAGGGGATCGAACGCCCAGATCGCCTCGATCTCGTCGCCGAACATCGAGATGCGCCATGCCTGGTCGTCGAGATGGGCCGGGAAGATCTCGATCGTGTCGCCTTTCGCCCGAAAGGCGCCGCGGCTGAAGTCCAGCTCGTTGCGCTTGTACTGCAGCTCGACCAGGGCACGCAGCAGGCGCTGCCGCTCGACCCGCTGCTTCTCGCGCAGGTTCAGGGTCATCCTGGCATACGTCTCGGGCGAGCCGATGCCGTAGATGCAGGAGACGGACGCCACGATGATGACGTCGTCGCGCTCGAAGAGGGCCCGGGTGGCGCTGTGGCGCATCCGGTCGATCTGCTCGTTCACGCTCGCCGTCTTTTCGATATAGGTGTCCGAGCGGGGCACATAGGCCTCGGGTTGATAGTAGTCGTAGTAGCTGACGAAATATTCGACCGCGTTGTTCGGGAAGAAGGACTTGAACTCGCCGTAGAGCTGTGCCGCCAGGATCTTGTTGGGCGCGAGGATGATCGCCGGGCGCTGCCGGTCGGCGATGACCTGCGCCATGGTGAAGGTCTTGCCGGAGCCGGTGACGCCGAGCAGCACCTGGTCGCGCTGCCCTTCCGCGATTCCGCCGATCAGTTCGGTGATCGCCGTCGGCTGGTCGCCCGACGGCTGGAACTCGGAAACCAGCTCGAACGGCCTGCCGGCCTCGGGCCGGGAGACCAGCAGCTCCGGGTCGGCAAGGCTCTTGAGCAGGTCGAGCGGCGACGCGCTTTCGGCTGGCTGCATGGATGGCCCGTTCGGATCGACAGGTGGGAGCTAGGGAAAGAATGAGGATGGAGCCTAGCCGGGCCGACCTCAAGGGCGCTATGGGAAAAACGCCGCCGGCGGTGATCCCGATCGGCCTGTCCTGGAGGGAACCCGCATGCGCCTGTACCACAGCCAGACCTCGCCCTATGTCCGCAAGGTCATGGTGGTAGCCCGGGAGGCCGGTATCCATGACCGAATCGAGCTGATCGCGGGAAGCGCGTCGCCGGTAGGCGAGACCGCTCCCGTCGCCAGGGACAATCCGCTCGGCAAGCTCCCCTGTCTGCTGCTCCAGGATGGCGGCGTGCTCTACGACAGCCGGGTTATCTGCGAGTACCTCGACAGCCAGCACGACGGACACAAGCTCTTCCCCGCTGCCGGCCCGGCCCGTTGGGAGGCGCTGCGTCGCCAGGCGCTCGGCGACGGCATCTGCGATGCCGCCCTGCTGCGCCGCTACGAGGCTTCTCAGCGGCCGCTCGAACGACAATGGGACGAATGGGTGCTCGGCCAGAAACGCAAGATCGACCGCGCCCTCGATGCGCTCGAGGCGGAGGTCCCGAGCTTTCCAGCATCGCCCGACATCGGCCTGATCGCCGTCGCCATCGCCCTCGCCTATCTCGACCTGCGGTTCGCGGAAGACGCGTGGCGCGACGGCCGGCCGGGCCTCACGGCGTGGCAGGCCGGTTTTGCGATGCGGCCGTCGATGCGGGAGACGGCGCCGCCCGCCCAGTAGGCAGCCAGGGTTGGCTCAGGCTGCCGTGATGCCGAGGCTGGCGGGCTCCGTCGTGCGTGCCGGGCTCATCGCCTCGACGCCGGCATCCGCCAGCGCCAGGCTCTCGATCGCCGCCTCGATGCCACCCCGGCCGAACGGGATGGCCGAGCGACGCATCGCCAGCTCCACGCTGGCGAGCGTGCCGAGGATCATCGGCTCGTTGAGGTCGCCCAGATGGCCGATGCGGAAGGCCCGGCCCTCCAGCTCGCCGAGCCCGGCGCCGAGTGCTGTCGAATAGGTGTCGCGGGCAGAGCGGCGCATGGCGTCCGGATCGATGCCGGGGGCGGTATGGATGGCGGTGACGCCGTTGGCGCGGCTGGCCGGATCCATGGCGTGGAAGCTCAGGGCACCCGCCTCGCTCCAGCGGGCGACGCAGGCGCGAACCGCATCGGCAAGCCGGCGATGTCGCTCGACGACCTCGCCCAGCCCCTCCTCGAACAGCATGTCGAGCGCCTCGCGCAGGCCCCATATCTGCTGCAGGGGCGGCGTGCCGTGAAACCATTGATAGCTCATGGCGCCGCGGCGAAAACAGATGTCGAAATAGCGCCTGGGGTGGCGGCAGGACTCGGCCACCTCGAGCGCACGCTCGTTGAACGCCGTGAAGCAGAGGCCCGGGGTCGACATCAGGCCCTTCTGCGAAGCGGTGAGCGCGCAGTCGATGCCCCAGTCGTCCATGGCGAACGGCTCGACCGCGAGGCTGGCGACGGCGTCGACCACGAAGAGCGCCGGATGACGCACCTCGTCGAGCGCGCGCCGGATGGCCTCGATGTCGCTGCGGATGCCGGTCGCGGTTTCGGTCTGGACGACCAGCAGGGCCTTGATCCGGTGCTCGGTGTCGGCGCGCAGGCGATCGGCGATCCGGCCGACATCCAGCGGCAGCCGGCGATCCATCTCCAGCCGCTCGGTCCTGAGCCCGAGCTTCTCCGCCATCTCGGCCCAGTAGTGCGAGAACCGGCCGGAGACCGGCATCAGCACCGTGTCACCCGGCTCCACGAGGTTGACCAGCGGCACTTCCCAGGCGGCATGGCCGTTGCCGATGAAGCTGAAGACCTCGCCCGTCGTGCGGAAGACCTTCGCCAGATCGTCGAGGCAGGACCGGGCGACGCCGCTGAAGGCCGGGGCGGCGAAGTCCTCCGCGGCGCGATGCATCGCACGCAGCACCCGGTCGGGCACGTTGGTGGGCCCCGGTGTCGCCAGGAAAATTCGTCCGCGCAGCGTCATGCGTTCCTCGAGTGGCGGTGCATGGGCAGGAACTAGCGAAGTGGCGGGCCTTCGGAAACCCGTAAAGCCTAACACGAGGTCGCACTCGAAGGTCGAGGCGGCAGCCCGGCAATTGACGCGACATGGTGAACGAACGTTTAATCACGACACCGGAAAAGCCAGCGAGGAGATCGAGTTGCGGCGTGCGTTGCTCCTGGTGCTGGGCTTGCTTTCCTGCCATGCGGCCACTGCCCAGGCGGCGACGCCGGCGGCGCGCTGCATGGCGATAATCGCGGTGCTGGAGGCCGCCGGCGAAGGCGAGGCGGGGATGGCGGCCGTGATCGAGGTGGTGAAGAACCGCACGGCGGACCCCCGCTTTCCCGACGAGGCCTGTGCCGTGGTCGCCCAGGATCGCCAGTTCCAGCCGGTCGGCGAATGGCCCGCTCTGAAGCGCGCCCTGGCCCAGCCGGCAGCGCTCGATCCGCATGCCATGCTCGCCGGCGGCCCGGTGCGCCGCAGCCTCGACCGGGCGTTCCGCCTGGTCTCCGCGGGTCCTTCGTCGCTTACCGGCGGTGCGCTCTACTTCGTCAACCCCCGTGCCATGGACCCGCGCCACTGCGACTGGTTCGCCGGCCTGAAGCGCACCGCCAAGATCGGCAACCATGTCTTCATGACCCACTACCGCAAGGGCGAGCGCCGGGCGGCGCCGGCTCTCGACTGCAGCGATCCGATGATCGGCAGCCTGCTCAACGCGAAGTCCAGCCTCGCCCGCCAATACGCGCAAGGCCTCTTCCACCCGGATGGTCCGAGGATTGCCAGCCGCACGCCGACCCCGGCGGAGCTCAAGGCCTGGCGCCGCACCGGCCGTCTCGATGCCCGTGCCGCCGAGCTCAAGAAGCACTTCAAGCCTGGCTGGATCTCGCTCGAGTGACGCGAGACTGTCGGCGGATGGTCCTCAGGCCAGCCCGCGTTTGGCCAGCGCCGCCGACTCGTCCGTCGGGAAGTCGACGTGGATGTGGTTTCGGTCGATGTCGTGAAAGTTGACCTGGATGATCGGGAAGCCCGGCGGCAGGCCAACTTCGTAAGGGACGTCGTGCGCTTCCAGATGCTTGAGAAATTCCTCGAGACCGGTGGCGCTGACGGCGAAATGCTCGAGCTTGGGGGCGATGGCGGCCGGCTCTTCCTCGACCTCGACGAGATGAACGATGGGGAAGCCATCGCAGTACAGCCAGGCGCCGCCGAACGGGAAGTCGGGCCGGGGGCCGGGCTGCATGTCGAGGATCTTCCCGTACCAGTCGATCATCGCCTGAAGCTGGCTGGTGCGCACATTGACATGGTCGAGCCGTGCGAGCGGCATGGCTGTTCCTCCCTGATGGCATCTGCCCCATATCTAGCGCGATCGATCACCGAGCGACAGCGCCCCCGCAGCGGCCGGCCCCGATGACGAGTTCCAGGCTCGGCGTGGTCGTCGCCCTCGGCACGACGCAGACCCTGGCGTTCGGCTCCACCTATTACCTGCCGGCAATCCTCGCTGCCCCCATGGCGGAAACGCTGGGCCTGGGAGTCGGCTGGGTCTATGCGGCGTTCTCGATTGCCCTGCTCGTTTCCGGCGTTCTCGGGCCCGTGGTCGGCAGTCGCATCGACCGGCTGGGCGGGCGCGATGTCCTTGCCGCTTCCAGCCTGATCTTCGCCCTGGGCCTCGGCCTCCTCGCGGCGACCTCGGGCCCTTCGCTCCTGGTCCTCGCCTGGCTCCTGATCGGCGTCGGCATGGCCATGGGCCTCTACGACGCCGGATTCGCCACGCTCGCCGGCATCTATGGGCGCGAGGCGCGGGCGCCCATCACCGGCATCACCCTGATCGCCGGCTTCGCCAGCACCGTCGCCTGGCCGCTCACCACCCTGCTCGAGCAATCGGTCGGCTGGCGTGGCGCCTGCGTCTTCTGGGCACTCGTCCATCTCCTGCTCTGCCTGCCGATCAATCGCTGGCTGGTGCCGCGCGGCACCCAGAAGCTGCCGGAGGTGATCCAGGGCGCGCCGCTGCGCACCCGACAGCCGGGCGAGCTGCGCGCGATGCTCGCCCTGGGCTTCGTCTTCGCCGTGAGCTGGTTCGTCAGCACGGCCTATGCCGCGCACCTGCCGGGTCTGCTGCTCACTGCCGGCCTGACCCCGGCCATGGCCCTCTTCGCCGCGACGCTCGTCGGACCCGCCCAGGTCGCGGCGCGGCTGGTCGAGTTCAGCCTGCTGCGCCGCTATCACCCCCTGGTCTCGGCGCGGCTCGCCACCCTGGCGCACCCGATCGGAGCGGCAGCGCTGCTCGCCTTCGGTGCCCCGGCCGCGGTCCTGTTCACCGTCCTGCATGGTGCCGGCAACGGCATTCTCACGATTGCCAAGGGGACGCTGCCCTTGGCGCTCTTCGGGCCGGTTGGGTACGGGCTGCGGCAGGGCCTGCTAACGGCCCCCTCGCGCTTTGCCCAAGCCGCGGCACCATTCCTCATGACGCTGGCCATCGAGCACCTGGGCCTCGGCGTTCTCGCTGTCTCCGGCGGGCTCCTGCTGCTGGCCTGCCTCGCCCTCTTCGCCGTGCCGCGCTCGCTCGGGCCGCCGACCGGTTGATCCTGCTCGCCTACTCGCCGCCACCGAGATTGTGGACGTAGACGGTGAGCATGGTGATGACTTCCTCGGGCAGCCGACCCTGCCAGGCCGGCATGACACCGTGCTGCGGCCTCGAGATCTGGGCGGCGATTTCCTCGGGCGTGTTGCCGTAGAGCCAGACGGCATCGGTCAGGTTGGGGGCGCCCAGATCGCGGATGCCCTTGCCGTCCTCGCCGTGGCAGGCGGCACAATTCAGCTCGTACGTCTCCTGCCCGGTTGCCGCCAGCGCAGCGTCATGGTCCTGTCCGCCGAGCGCCAGCACGTATTGCACGACCCCGGCGATCTCCTCGCGGCTGAGGATCTCGTCGGCGCCGAAAGCCGGCATTATGCCGAAGCGCGCGTCGGGATCGTCCTCGTTGCGAATGCCGTGCCTGATGGTCTGCTGGATCGAGTCGAGCGAGCCGCCCCAGATCCACGCATCGTCGGCCAGAGTCGGGTAGTGCAACTGGCCGGCGCCGCCCAACCCGTGACAACCCGCACAGTTGTCCTTGAAGTGACGCTCGCCACCCGCCAGGGCGAACTGCAGGAGCTCGGGGTCCGCGGCGACCTCCGCCGCATCCGCCGCGGCGATTCGCTCGAGGAACACTGCCTGGGCTGCCCGGGCCTCGGCCAGCCGCGTATCCAGCTCCAAGCGCTGGTTCGAGCCGAGCAGCCCCGGGGTGTAGCCGGTCGAGCTGGGCCAGGCCGGGAAGAGGATCCACCAGAGCACCGAGAAGGCGATGCTGGCATAGAAGACGTAGAGCCACCATTTGGGCAGCGGGTTGTTGAGCTCCTTGATCCCGTCCCATTCGTGGCCGGTCGTATCGACCCCGGTGACCTCGTCCCTCTCAACGGTCGCCATTCGTCTTCTCCTTCTCACCGGGCAGGTCGTCGGGCTGGTCCTCGAACGGAATGCGGGCGTTCTCTTCCATCTCTTTCTTTCGGCCGGGCCAGAACACCCAGGCGACGATGCCGATGAAGATCAGCATCAGCCACAGGCCCCAAACGGCGTTCGCCCATTCGGCGAGCGTGTCGACCACGAGCGATACGCCCTTGCGCCGCTACTGCAGGATGTCCTCGGTGCGGATGTCGGTGAAGTCCACCATCCGGCCGAGGATCTGCAGGTAGGCGATGACCGCGTCCATTTCGGTGACTTCGTTCGGCCGGCCGTCGAGGTCGCCGACGACGGCCTTGGGATAGCGCGCGAGGAGACCGTCATAGTCGGCATCGGGCGTCGCCTGGTCACGCAGATCGGCGGCGGCGCTCTCGATCATCTCTTCGGTATAGGGCACGCCGACGATGCCGAGCGTGCGCAGATGCTCGGCGATGTCGTGGTAGCCGACCTCGCGCTCCAGGAGGAAGTGATAGCCGGGCATGATGCTCTCCGGCACGACGGCCCGGGGATCGACCATATGCGCGACGTGCCAGTCGTTCGAGTACTTGCCGCCGACCCGCGCGAGATCCGGCCCGGTTCGCTTGCTGCCCCATTGGAAGGGGTGGTCGTACATGCTCTCCGCGGCGAGGCTGTAGTGGCCATAGCGCTCGGCCTCGTCACGGAACGGCCGGATCATCTGGCTGTGGCAGTTGTAGCAGCCTTCGCGGATGTAGATGTTGCGGCCGACCTGCTCGAGCGGTGAGTAGGGGCGGACACCCTCGACCTTCTCGATCGTCGATTCGATCTTGAACAGCGGGACGATCTCGACGAGCCCGCCGATCGAGACGGTGATCAGGATGAGGATGGCGAGAACCGAGGCGCGCGTCTCGATCTTGCCATGATGCTTGATCAGGTTCATCGGGGCGCTCCTTATTCGGCCGGGGCGGGCACGGGTCCCGCCATGACCCGACCAGGCTCTTCCTCGACCCTGATCTCGCGGCGCATGGTCCGGATCAGATTGTAGACCATGATGAGCGCACCGCTGAGGAAGAGTACGCCGCCGAAGGCCCGGATCACGTAATAGGGATGCATGGCCGCCACCGTCTCGACGAACGAGTACTGGAGGAAGCCGAGGCTGTCATAGGAACGCCACATCAGGCCCTGCATGATCCCAGACACCCACATCGCCGTGATGTAGAGGACGATGCCGAGGGTCGCGATCCAGAAGTGCCATTCGACGAGGCGGAGCGAGTAGAGCCGCTGCGCCTGCCAGAGCCTGGGCACGAGATAGTAGACGGCGCCGAAGCTGACGAAGGCGACCCAGCCGAGCGCGCCGGAATGGACGTGGCCGATGGTCCAGTCGGTGTAGTGCGAGAGCGCATTGACCTGCCGGATCGACATGAGCGGCCCCTCGAACGTGCTCATGCCGTAGAAGGCGACCGAGACCACGAGGAAGCGCAGGACCGGGTCGGTGCGCAGCTTGTCCCAGGCGCCGGAGAGCGTCATCAGGCCGTTGATCATGCCGCCCCAGGACGGCATCCAGAGCATGATCGAGAACGTCATGCCCAGCACCTGCGCCCAGTCGGGCAGCGCGGTGTAGTGCAGATGGTGCGGGCCAGCCCAGATATAGAGGAAAATCAGCGCCCAGAAGTGGATGATCGAGAGGCGGTAGGAATAGACCGGCCGGTTCGCCTGCTTCGGCACGAAATAATACATCATGCCGAGAAACCCGGCGGTGAGGAAGAAGCCGACGGCGTTGTGGCCGTACCACCACTGTGTCAGCGCGTCCTGGACGCCAGCGAAGAGCGAGTAGCTCTTGATCCCGAAGAACGTCACCGGCACCGCCAGGTTGTTGACGATGTGCAGCATCGCGATGGTGATGATGAAGGCGAGGTAGAACCAGTTGGCGACGTAGATGTGCGGCTCTTTGCGCTTGAGCAGCGTGCCCATGAAGATGACGAGGTAGGTGACCCAGACCACGGTCAGCCAGAGGTCGACATACCATTCCGGCTCGGCGTACTCGCGGCTCTGGGTGACGCCCATGACGTAGCCGGTGGCGGCGAGCACGATGAAGAGCTGGTAGCCCCAGAACAGGAAGCTGGCGAGCAGCGGCCCGCCGAACAGGCTGGTCCGACAGGTGCGCTGGACCACGTAGAGCGAGGTGCCGAGCAACGCGTTGCCGCCGAAGGCGAAGACTACCGCAGAGGTGTGCAGCGGCCGCAGGCGCCCGAAGCTCGTCCACTCGAGATCGAGGTTGAGCACGGGATAGGCGAGCTGGAAGGCGATGACGACGCCTACGAGGAAGCCGACGACGCCCCAGAAGACCGTCGCCAGCGTGAACAGCCGGACCACGTCCTCGTCGTAGGCGCTCAGGGCACGGCCAACCGGGGCCGTCATCACCGCTGCCATCTCGTTCTCCCGCTTGCCGCGTCCCACGTGCCGTTGGTGGAAAATGCGGCCCGTGCTGCGCTGAAGGGATTGCCTGCGCAGCAGCGACCTGACATTGATCCAAGTCAAGAGCCGGCGATCACCTTTGCACTACGAAGCCCCTGTTTGCGCAACCCCGATTGCGCCACACGAGGTGTGACACATCGGCGGTGGTGGCCGGCCGCGTTGGCCTTGTGTAAAGTGGGGGCTGTGCAAGGTTGCCTTCGATCCGGGCCAGCCCGGTGGCGGGAATGATCTGGGAGTGACGACGATGGCCGACGCCGTTCCGGTGTTCGCGCAGCCGACGGTCAGAGTTCGCAAGCTGGAGATGGACCAGCCGTGGACTTGGCTGCGCAAGGGCTGGCAGGACTGCCTGAAGACACCCGGCGTGAGCTTCGTCTATGGCACGCTCGCGGCGGTGACGGGCTACCTGATCACCTGGGGGCTGTTCGCCTTCGACATGCCCTATCTGGTATTGCCGATCATGGCCGGTTTCCTGATCGTCGGCCCGATCCTGGCGGTCGGCCTCTACGAAGCCAGTCGCCGGAGCGAGCAGGGCCTGCCGACCAGCCTGGCCGATGCGCTCGGCGCCTTCAACCGCAACCCGAGCCAGATGGGGCTCATGGGCATGGCGCTCCTGCTCCTCATGTTCTTCTGGGCGCGGACCGCGGCATTGCTCTTCTTCCTCTATTTCGGCATGGAGCCGCCGGACTTCCACAATCTCTTCGTCGCGACGTTCCTGTCGGCCGACAGCTGGCCCTTCTTGATCATCGGCTCGGCCGTCGGTGGCGTGCTGGCGCTCGTCGCCTTCTCGATCAGCGTCGTCTCCATCCCGCTGCTTCTCGACCGGCCCGCCGCCAATATCATCGAGGCGATCGCGACGAGCGTGCGGGCGGTGCAGGCCAACCCGATGCCGCTGCTCTTCTGGGGCGGGCTGATCGTGATCTTCATGATGGCCGGGCTGGTCACGCTCTATCTCGGACTGATTGTGACGCTGCCGCTGATCGGCCATGCGACCTGGCATGCCTACCGCGACATCGTCGAGTTGGACGCCGCCTGAGAGCGTTAGACCTGACTTGCGAGGAATAACGGAATGAACGATCTGGGGCGTTGGCTCGGGGGCATTGCGATGGGCGTGCTCGCCCTCCTCGGCCTGATCATCATGAGCCGGGCGGCCGACACGATGTTCGGCTTCTTCGGTGTCATGATCTTCCTCTTCGGCATCGCCATCATCGTCGTCTTCGTGCATCAGGCGACCACACCCGAGCGGGTCCTGCGCCGCACGCACGACGCCTGAGCCCGGCGGCGCCCACGGCCGCTCTGCTATTTCCGATTCAGGCGGAGTGAATTGCCGACGACGACGAGCGAGCTCGCCGACATGCAGATCGCCGCGATGAGCGGCGTGACGAAGCCGAGCACGGCGAGCGGCACCGCCAGGACATTGTAGCCGAAGGCGAGTCCGAGGTTCTGCTCGACCAGCCGGCGGCTCCGCCCGGCGATCTCGAGGACGAGCACGACCGGCGCCAGGAACCGCCCCTGGAAGACGGCGTCGGCCGCTGTCTGGCTGATGTCGACCGCCGTCGATGGCGACAGCGAGACATGCGCCGCGGCCAGCGCCGGTGCGTCGTTGAGCCCGTCTCCCACCATCATCACCTTGCGCCCCGCCGCAGCGAGAGCGGCCAGGTGCGCCACCTTCTCGTCCGGCCGGCAGCCGGCCTGCCAGGTCGCGATGCCGAGCTCGGCGGCCAGCGCCGCCACAGGCCGCGGCCGATCGCCGGAGAGGAGCTGAACCTCGAGACCGCGTGCCTGGAGGGCCCTGACGGTCGCAGCGGCATCGGTGCGCGGGCGGTCCCGGAAGGCAAAGCGATGCGGCGGCCGCCCCGGCAGCGCCAGCCAGAGCTCGGTGCCGGCATCGGCGTCGTCGGCAATCCCGGGCGCTGCCCAGCTGCGGCGACCGAGGCGAAGCTCGCCGGCCTCCGTGGTGAGCCTGAGGCCGAGCCCCGGCAGCTCCTCGACAGCGGCGGCGGCGCGCGCCCCGGGACAGGCGCGGGCGAGGGCGCGGGCGAGCGGATGACGCGAGCTCCTGGCCATGGAAGCGGCCTGAACCAGGAGGTCCTGCTCGCCGTTCCCCTCGACCAGGACGAGGTCGCCCTCCGTCAGCGTGCCGGTCTTGTCGAAGACAACGGTGTCGACCTCGGCGAGGCGCTCGAGCGCGGTCGCGGACTTGAGCAGGACGCCCCGCCGCATCAGCCGGCCGCTGGCCAGCACCTGCACCGCCGGCACGGCGAGGCCGAGCGCGCAGGGGCAGGTGATGATCAGGACGGCGACGGCATTGAGCAGAGCCACCTGCCAGGGGGCATCCATGGCCAGCCACCAGCCGAGGAAGGTGAGGGCGGCAAGCAGATGGACGACCGGCGAGTAGGCGCGGGCGATACGGTCGGCCAGGGCGACGAAGCGACCGCGCTTCTGCTCGGCGAGCTCCATCAGCTTGACGATCTCGGCGAGCAGCGTGCCCTCGCCGACCGAGCGGACCGTCACCTCGATGGGAGCCGCCAGATTGATCGTGCCGGCGAAGACGCGCGTGCCGGGGGTAGCGATGGCCGGCAGGGTCTCGCCAGTGATGGCGCTCGTGTCGATCTCGCTCTGGCCGGCTCGGACGGCCCCGTCGATACCGATGCGCTCGCCTGCGGCGACAAGGACGGTCTGGCCGGCCTCGAGCTGCTCCGGCCGGCAGCTGCGCGTCTGGCCGTCTGGCAGGAGCAGGGTGACGGCGGTGGCGCGAAGCGTCATCAGTCGCTCGACGGCGGAGCGGGCGACGCCACGCGCCCGGCTGTCGAGGTAGCGACCGATCAGCAGGAAGAAGAGCAGCATGATGGCGCTGTCGAAATAGGCGTGCTCGCCGCCCTGTATCGTCTCGAGCAGGCTCATCGCCGGGGCGAGGACGAGGGCCAGCGAGATCGGCACGTCCATGTTGGCGTGGCCGGCACGGAGTGCCGCCATGGCCGAACGGAAGAAGGGGCGGCCGGCAAAGGCGAGCGACGGCAGGACGATCAGCGCCTGCATCCAGTGGAGGAAGTCGCGCGTCGCGTCCCCCATCCCGGAGAAATGACCGGCCCAGACGGAAACCGCGAGCAGCATGACATTGCTGGCGGCGAAGCCGGCGACCGCCATGCAGCGGAGCAGGTCGCGCTCCGCCCGGTTGTCGGAGACGGCGAGGCTTTCCGGGTCGAACGGGACGACCGGATAGCCGAGGCCCTCGATTTTCGCGACCAGCTCGTTGCCACGTGCCGGCGGCCCCTCCCAGGCGAGGGTCAACCGTCGCGTGGTCAGGTTCAGGCGGCCGGTTTGAACGTCGGGCTCGGCCTCGAGCGCCCGCTCGATCCGCCGCACGCAGGCGCCGCAATGGACACCCTCGACCATGAGCTGCAGGATGGCGGTGCCGCTCGCCGGGTCGATCCTGACGAAGCCGGTGACGTCGGTCGGTTTCTCCGCACTGTCGTCTGCAGCGCCCGATCGACCGGAGGAATGCGCCGCGTGCGCGACCATGACTTCAGTGCAGCATCAGGCGCTCGGTGACGACCAGCCGGTCGCCGCCGCGCGTGGCGATCACCCGAACGTCCCAGAGGCCAGCCAGGGGGGCCGTGAACCGTGCCGCATAGGTGCCGGGGCCGGTGCGCTCCAGGGTCAGGGCGAAATCATAGCCCTGATGTGTCGGCCGCTCGAAGTCCGCCTGGACGTCGATGCGCTCGAGTGGCTGGCCCCGGGCGTCGACCAGGTGGACCGAGATCGTGCCGGCGAGTCCGGCCGCCTGCGCGGTCACGATGCTGGCCCGCCAGCCCAGCGCCGCCTGACGCTCCGCGGCATCGAGATTGCGGTTGTAGGTGATGCCCTTGTCGTAGGCGCGGTTGGTCGAGATGCCGGTCCAGGTGCTCATGGCGATCCAGATCATGGCCAGGTTGACGGCGAGAACGACGCCGAAGCCGGCGACCAGGATCCAGGGAATGTACCAGCCCGGGCGATGCCGCGTGGCCGGGCCGGACAGGCCGACGCTCATGTATCGGGTCCTCGGAAGACCGTCGAGAAGCGGCGCTCCTCGCCGGTGAGGTTGTCGGTCAGAACCAGCGTGATCGGTGTCGCGGCTTCGGTCAATGCCGCGCGTGGCAATCCCAGGAAGACACGGTGGGTGGCGACATCGTCGGAGACGGCGGCGAGATCGAGGGATGAGCCGCTCGGCCCGTTCGGTGTGCTGAAGACCGCTCCCGGCATCGGGTCGGCCAGCGCCAGGGTGTAGGTGCGGTCCGCCCGCTCCTTGTTCAGGATCTTGATCTGGTAGCCGTTGCGGATGCTGCCGTCGGCCATCGTCACGAAGAGCGGGTTGCGCTCGGGGATGACGTTGACATCGGTGGACGAGCGCAGCGCGAGCGCGCCCAGCATGATCAGAGCCACGGCGGCGATGATCGCGGTGTAGAGGATGGTGCGCGGCCGGACGATCCGATAGCGCTCGGGCTGGCCCGCGGCCCTGAGCTCCTGGTTGCGCTCACTGTCATAGGCGATCAGGTTGGGCGGGCGCTCGACCTTGGCCATGACCTCGTTGCAGGCATCGATGCAGAGACCGCAGCCGATGCATTCGAGCTGGAATCCATCGCGGATGTCGATGCCCATCGGGCAGACGGCGACGCATTGCTTGCAGTCCACGCAATCGCCCCGGCCATCCCAGCTCTGGCCCTTCTTGTGCTTGCCGCGCGGCTCGCCGCGCCAGGCCTCGTAGGTCACCGCCATGGTGTCCTGGTCGACCAGCGCGCCCTGGATGCGCGGCCATGGGCACATGTAGGTGCAGACCTGCTCGCGGGCGAGGCCGGCGAGCAGGTAGGTCGTCGCCGTGAAGAGGAACGTGAAGAAGTAGACGGCCGCTCCGGCCCGGCCCGAGAAGAACTCGCCGATCATGGTCGGCGCATCGTTGAAATAGAGGATCCAGGCCCCGCCGGTCAGGAACGCGATCAGCAGCCAGACGGCGTGCTTGGTCACCCGCTTGCGCCACTTGGCGGCGGTCCAGGGCTGCTTGTCGAAGCGCATCCGCTCGTTTCGGTCGCCCTCGATCCAGCGCTCGACCGCCATGAACAGGTCGGTCCAGACGGTCTGCGGGCAGGTGAAGCCGCACCAGATGCGGCCGAAGAGCGCGGTGGCGAAGAACAGGCCGAAGGCGGCGAGCACCAGGATTCCGGTGAGAAAGTAGACCTCCTGCGGCCAGATCTCGATCCAGAAGAAATAGAGGCGACGGCCGGCCATGTCGGCGAGGATGGCCTGGTCGGGGGCGCCTGCACCACGATCGAAGCGGATCCAGGGGGCGAGGTAGTAGATGGCGAGCAGAGTCGCGAGGCTGGCCCACTTGATGGTCCGGAACCGGCCCTTGACGGCCTTGGCGTACACCTCGACCCGCCCCTTGTAGAGGGGCGAGCTCCGCTGCTCTTGCCGGGACTGGACGTCCTCGACGGAAACTGCCTCGCTCATCGAGCTCCTGCCGGGCTGATGGTGGGTCGACGACCACGACCAGCACCGATCCAGCAGTGCGGCCGTGGAGGTGCATTGATGTGCCTCAACGGTTCCATCATATATTGGCGGCTGCGAGCAGACACACCGCGACCCAGTGGCGCGGCGGCTATAGCGGCGCTGTTGCGCCTTTCAGCCAATTTCCGGTGACGTCGTCGAGCAGGGGCCGAAGCTCGTCCCGGACCCGCGCATGATAGGTGTCGAGCCAACGTCGCTCGGGCTCGGTGAGCTGATGCGGGTCGATCAGCCGGCGGTCGATCGGCGCCAGGGTGAGGGTGCGGAAATGCAGGAGCCGGCGGTCGCCGCCCTCGGCGGCCGGCGCCTCCTCGACCAGGATGAGGTTCTCGGTGCGGATACCGTACTCGCCGGGCTCGTAATAGCCCGGCTCGTTCGAGACGATCATGCCGGTCTCGAGCGGCGTGTCGCCGCCACGCTTGGCGATCCGCTGCGGCCCCTCGTGGACGCAGAGATAGCTGCCGATGCCGTGCCCCGTGCCGTGGTCGAAATCGAGGCCGCGGCGCCAGAGGGCCAGCCGCGCCAGCGTGTCGAGCTGGCTGCCGCTCGTGCCTTCGGGAAAGACCGCCTCGGCCAGGGCGATGTGGCCTTTGAGGACGAGGGTGAAGCGCTCCTGCACCTCGGCCGTCGGCTGGCCGAGGGCGACGGTGCGGGTGATGTCCGTCGTGCCGTCGAGATACTGGCCGCCGGAATCGACGAGATAAACGGTGCCGGCCGTCAGTTTCCGGTTGGTGTCTAGGGTGACGCGGTAATGCGGCAGGGCGGCGTTGGGGCCATGCGCCGAGATGGTCTCGAAGCTCGGGCCCCGATAGAGCGGGTCTTTGGCACGCTCGGCCTCGAGCCGTTCCGCGGCCGCCGCCTCGTCGATGGCATGGTCGTGATCCAGACCGTCCAGCCAGGCGAGGAAGCGAACCACCGCCGCACCGTCGCGGCGCTGGGCCTCCAGGGCACCTTCGATCTCGGTCGGGTTCTTGCGCGCCTTGGCGAGCGGGATCGGGTCCTGGCCCTCGACGACCCGGGCGCCGGCCTGAGCCAGGATGTCGGCGAAGCCGGCGGCATTCATCGTCGGATCGACCAGCACCCGCGCACCGGAGCGCCCGAGTTCCGCAAGGGCGCCATCCAGGGCCTCGTAGGGCTCGGTGGCGACGGCATTGTCCAGCCTGGTGCCGCCCTGGAGCTTGGCCGGATCGACGAACCACCGCGCCGTGCCGTCGGCGCCGAGCAGCAGGTGGCTGAGGCAGAGCGGGTTGTAGGGAACATCGCCGCCGCGAACGTTCAGCAGCCAGGCGATGCTGTCGGCGGCGGTGACGAGCAGCCAGTCGGCGCCACGCCTGGCCACGGCCTCGCCCATGCGCTGTCGCTTGGCGACGCTCGATTCGCCGGCCCTGCTCTCGTCGTGGGCAGTGACGGGTGCGAGCGGCGGCGGCGGGCGGTCCGTCCAGATCCGATCGATCGGGTTCGGGGTCAGGGCGACGAGCTCGGCACCGCGGCCCTGGCAGAGCCGCGCCAGCTTCTCACGTTCCGCCTTGCGGATCAGCTTGGCATCGTAGCCGAGCCGCATGCCCGGCTGCAGCCGCTCCTCCAGCCAGCGCGGCGGCGGCATGTCACCGGAATTGCAGCGTTCGAAGAGGCTGGCGTCGACCTCGATGCCGATCTGCACGGTGTAGCGGCCGTCGGTGAAAACGGCAGCGGCATCGGGCAGGACGACCGCCTGTCCCGCCGAGCCGGTGAAGCCGGTGAGCCAGGCGAGTCGCTGCTCCGCCGCCGGCAGATACTCGCTGCCGTGCTGGTCGGTGCGTTGCAAGATGAAACCGTCCACGCCGGCCCCGGCGAGCGCGTCGCGCAGGGCCTGGAGCCGGCCAGCCTGCGGCGCCGTCACTTGAGCGGGGCCATCACCATTATCATTTGGCGGCCCTCGAGCTTCGGAAACTGCTCGATCTTGGCGAGGTCGGCCAGCTCCTCGCGCACTTTCTCGAGAATGTTCATCGCCAGATGCTGGTGCGCCATCTCGCGCCCGCGAAAGCGCATCGTCACCTTGACCTTGTCGCCCTCGTCCAGGAACTCGCGCACTTTCTTCATCTTGATCGAGTAGTCGTTGTCATCGATCGACGGGCGCATCTTGATCTCCTTGACCTCGATGACGCGCTGCTTCTTGCGGGCAGCGTTGGCCTTCTTCTGCGCCTCGTACTTGAACTTGCCGTAATCGAGGATCTTGCAGACGGGAGGCGTGGCGTTGGGTGAGATCTCGACCAGATCGAGCCCCACGTCTTCGGCGCGTGTGAGAGCGTCACGTATCGCCACGACCCCCACCATTCCACCGTCTTGATCGACCAGCCGGACCTCACGTGCGTCGATGCGGTCGTTGATGCGGTGTTCGTCGCCTTTGGGATTTGCTGCCATCAGCCGTGATCGACCTCCAATGTTTCATCCTCGTTCGTTCGCATATGCCGAAACGACCGGACAACCAAGAGTCGCCCGGCCTCCGGCCGTCCACTGCTCACCGGCGCCTCGTCAGGTTTGCCGGTCGGGAGCAGCGGATTCTCGCTGACACATGGCAATCGCGGCGTCAAGCGAAAGCGCTTCCTGCGCCTGGCTGCCCAGCCGCCGCAGGCTGACGGAGTGCTCCGCCGCCTCGCGCCCGCCCACCGCCATGATCAGCGGCACCTTGGCGAGCGAATGCTCGCGCACCTTGTAGGAGATCTTGTCGCTGCGGGTGTCGCAGTCGACGCGCAGACCGGCACCCTCCAGCGCTGCCGCGACCTCCCGGGCGTAGGCGTCGGCATCGTTCGTGACCGTCGCTACCACGATCTGGACCGGTGCGAGCCAGAGCGGCAGGCGGCCCGCATGATGCTCGATCAGGATGCCGAGGAAGCGCTCCATCGAGCCCAGGATGGCGCGGTGCAGCATGACCGGCCGATGCCGGGCGCCGTCGGCGCCGACATAGGTCGCGTCCAGCCGTTCGGGCAGGACGAAGTCGACCTGCAGCGTGCCGCACTGCCAGTCGCGGCCGATGGCGTCGCGCAGCACGAACTCGAGCTTCGGGCCATAAAAGGCGCCTTCGCCCGGGTTGAGCACGGTCTCGAGCCCGGCCGCTTCGGTCGCGTCCCGCAGCGCCTGCTCGGCCCGATCCCAGGTCGCGTCCTCGCCCGCCCGGACGGTTGGCCGGTCGGAAAACTTCACGCTGACGTCGGTGAAGCCGAAATCGGCATAGACCTGCCGCAGGAGCTCGCAGAAGGCGACGCTCTCGGCGGTGACCTGGTCCTCGGTGCAGAAGATGTGCGCGTCGTCCTGGGTGAAGGCCCGCACCCGCATGATGCCGTGGAGCGCACCCGACGGCTCGTTGCGGTGGCAGGCGCCGAACTCGGACATGCGCAGCGGCAGCTCGCGATAGCTCTTCAGGGCCTGGTTGAAGATCTGCACGTGGCACGGGCAGTTCATCGGCTTGAGCGCCAGCACGCGCTCGTCGGCGTCGAGCGTGAACATGTGCTCGCGAAACTTCTCCCAGTGCCCGGAGCGTTCCCACAAGACCCGGTCGACGAGCTGCGGGGTCTTCACCTCCTGGTAGCCGGCAGCATCGAGCCGACGGCGCATGTAGCTCTCGACCTCCTGCCAGATCCGCCAGCCCTTGGGATGCCAGAAGACCGAGCCGGTTGCCTCCTCCTGGATGTGGAAGAGGCCCATCTCGCGCCCGAGGCGCCGGTGGTCGCGGCGCTCCGCCTCGGCGAGCTGGTGCAGATGGGCGTCGAGCTCCTTCTGGCTGGCGAAGGCGGTGCCGTAGATCCGCTGGAGCTGCGCGTTCCGGGCATCGCCGCGCCAGTAGGCGCCGGCGATCTTCATCAGCTTGAAGGCGCCGATGCGGCCGGTGGAGGGTCCGTGGGGGCCGCGGCAGAGATCGAACCACTCGCCCTGATGGTAGAGCGTCACCGGCTCGCCCTCGGGAATCGCGTCCAGCAGCTCGAGCTTGTAGCGCTCGCCCATCGCCTCGAACCGGCGATGCGCCTCGGCGCGGCTCACCTCCTCGCGCCGGAACGGCTTGTCGGCCTTCACGATCTCGGCCATCCGCGCCTCGATCCGCTCGAGGTCCTCGGGATGGAACGGCTCGTTCCGCGCGAAGTCGTAATAGAAGCCGTTCTCGATCGGCGGGCCGATCGTCACCTGCGTGCCCGGGAACAGGTCCTGCACCGCTTCGGCCATGACATGCGCGCAGTCGTGGCGAATCAGCGCCAGCGCCTCGGGGTCCCGGCCGGTGACGATCCGCACCCCGGCATAGGTCCCGATCGGCCAGTCGAGATCGCGCAGAACCCCGTCGACCTCGACGGCGAGTGCCTGCTTGGCCAGGCTTTTGGCGATCGAGGCCGCAATCTCGGCGCCGGTCGTCGTCGACCCGAACCGACGCTCGCTGCCGTCGGGAAGGGTGATGACGATGCCGCCCGGTGCAATGTCCGGGGCGTGCTCAACTGCCGATGCCATGGTACCGATCTGTTCCGCTGGTGTGATCCGGGGTGTTTCCGCAATGCGGCGGTGCACAATGCCCAACGCCGTCCGCGCTTGTCAATTGCTCGGCCGCCCGACTAGGTTCCCGCAGAACGCGAACAGGGGAGCTGGCGATGCGTGCATGGTTGATCGGGCTGGTGCTGGCGGGGCTCGCGACGGCGGCCGCGCGGGCCGAGGTCGTCATCGTCTACGATGCGTCGAACAGCATGTGGGGCCAGGTCGAGGGTCGCCACAAGATCGAGATCGCGCGCGAGGTCCTGGGCGAGCTGGTCGCCGACTGGGATCCCGCCGAGTCGCTCGGCCTCGTCGCCTATGGCCATCGGCGCGAGGGCGACTGCAGCGACATCGAGGTGGTCGTGCAACCCGGCCCCGTCGATCCGGCGGCGTTCGTCGCGAAGGTCGAGGGGCTCGTGCCACGCGGCAAGACGCCGCTCACCGAGGCCGTCCGCCAGGCGGCCGAGCTCCTGCGTTACCGGGACGTGCCGGCGACCGTCCTGCTGCTCTCGGATGGCATCGAGACCTGCGGTGCCGACCCTTGTGCCGTCGCCGCCGAGCTGGCCGCCGCCGGCGTCGCTTTCACCGCGCATGTCGTCGGCTTCGACGTCGCCAATGAGGCCGACCAGGCGCAGCTCCGCTGCATCGCCGACAACACGGGTGGTCTCTTCCGCACCGCCGCCGATGCCGGTGAGCTGCGCGAAGCGCTGGCCCAGGTCGCGGAGGCCGCCGTCGCCGCACCTGTCGAGACCCAGGTCCAGCCGGAGCCGGAGCCCGAACCCGAGGCCTTGCCCGAGGCGACGCTCGCGGCCGCTGCAAGTGTCGACGTGGCGACCGCGATCGAGGTCGCCTGGACCGGTCCGGGGGCGCCACGCGACTATGTGGCGATCGCCGGGCTGGACCAGCGCGACGGCCAGTACATCAACTACTCCTATGCCGAGGCCGGCAGCCCGCTCACTGTCACGGCCCCGGCCGAGCCCGGCCTCTACGAGCTGCGCTATGTCGAGCAGGCGAGCAATGCCGTCCTGGCCCGCCTCGAGATCGAGGTCGTCGACGTCCCGGCGTCGCTGGAAGCCCCCGAGATCGTTCAGGCCGGCAGCCAGGTCAGCGTCGGCTGGACCGGTCCCGGCCACGACCGCGACTATGTCAGCATCGCGGCGGCGGACCAGAACCCGGGCGCCTATGTCAACTACACCTATGTCAACGCGGGCAGCCCGCTCGTCGTGACCGCTCCGGCCGATCCCGGGCTCTACGAGGTCCGCTACGTGCTGCGCGAGGGACCGCGCGTCATCGCCCGGCGCGCGATCGAGGTCGCGGCCGCCGCCGCCACGCTCGACGCCCCGCTTCAGGTCCCGGCCGGCAGCGAGGTCGCCATCGCCTGGACCGGCCCCGGCCATGACCGCGACTTCGTCAGCATCGCGGCGGCGGACCAGAACCCCGGCGCCTACGTCAACTACACCTATGTCAACGAGGGCAGCCCGCTCGCCGTGACCGCCCCGGCCGATCCCGGTCTCTACGAGATCCGCTACGTGCTGCGCGAGGGTCCCCGCGTCATCGTCCGGCGCGAGCTCGAGGTGACGCCGCTGACGGTGACGCTCGATGCCGGCGACAGCGTCGCCATCGGTCATCCGCTCGAGGTGAGCTGGAGCGGGCCGGGCTACGATCGCGACTACATCGCCATCGCCGAGCCCGGCCAGCGCCCCGGCCAGTACCTCGCCTACACCTACGTCAACGAGGGCAGCCCGCTTTCGGTCGAGGCGCCGCTGGAGCCGGGGCTCTACGAGCTGCGCTATGTCCTGCGCGAGGGGCCGCGCGTGATCGGCCAGCGCGAGATCGAGGTCGTGGCCGCGACCGCCACGCTCGTGGCACCCGATAGCGTGGCGCCGGGGCAGGGCTTCGCCGTCGAGATCCAGGGGCCGCTCCTGGCGCGCGACGAGGTCGTGCTGGTGCCCGCCGATGCGCCGGCCCGCACCCGCGAGCATGCCCAGCGGATTGGCCGTGGTGCGACGCTGGACTTCGTGGCGCCGGGCGAAAGCGGGCTCTACGAGCTCCGCTACCTGCTGCACGGTGGCGGGCCGGTGATCGGCCGGCGGCCGGTCGAGGTGGCGGCCCTTGCCGCGGCGCTGGAAGCGCCGGCGCAAGTGGCCGCGGGCAGCAGCATCGACGTGGGCTGGTCCGGGCCGGGCGGCGAGGGCGATCGGATCACCCTGGCCGAGCCGGGCAGCGCGCCGACCAAATGGCGGACAGCGGTACGCACCGCTGCCGGCAATCCCGCGACACTTGTCGCACCGGCCGAGCCCGGCAGCTACGAGCTGCGCTATTTTTCCGGTGAAAGTCGCCAGATCGCGACGCAACGGGGCCTGATCGTCGAGTAGCTGTGCCGCACGGGGCCTGCACGGCGGGGATACCCAAGGCCCGAACGCTCCTCTAGAAGTGGGCTACCCGGGCGCGGGCGACCGCGCCCAAACGTTCACGATCAGGGGGGCAAATCCAATGATCAGCATGTCGCGCCGGGCTCTCGGCGCTTCCGTCGCCGCTGCCATGGCACTCCTCGCCGGCGGCGCCTCGGCCCAGCAGGCGCTCAAGTTCGCGCATGTCTACGAGACCAGCGAGGCCTACCATACCGCGGCCCTGTGGGCCGCCGAGCAGATCGCCGAGCGTACCGACGGCCGCTACACCATGGAGGTGTTCCCGGCCTCGTCGCTGGGCAAGGAAACCGACATCAACCAGGGCCTTACCCTCGGAACGGTCGACATCATCTACACCGGCATGAACTTCGCCGGCCGCTCCTTCGAGCCGCTGACCATCGCCTCGGCCCCCTACATGTTCCGCGACGTCGATCACTGGAAGGCCTACGCCGAGAGCGATCTCTGGGACGAGATGAAAGAGGGCTATGTCGACGCGACCGGCCACCATGTCTCCGCCATCCTCTATTATGGCGAGCGTCACGTGACCTCGAAGACACCGATCAACACGCCCGAGGACATGAAGGGCCTGAAGATCCGCGTGCCCGATGCGCCGCTCTACGTGCTCTTTCCGAATGCCGTCGGCGCCAACCCGACGCCGATCGCTTTCGCCGAGGTCTACCTGGCGCTGCAGCAGGGCACTGTCGACGCCCAGGAGAATCCGCTGCCGACCATCCTGGCGAAGAAGTTCTACGAGCCGACGCCGATCATCAACCTCACCGGCCACATCACCGAGAGCCTGATCACCATCATCTCGGGCAATCTCTGGAACTCGCTCTCGGACGAGGACAAGGTGATCTTCGACGAGGTCTTCCAGGAGGCGGCCATTCGCTCGAACGAGGAGATCTACGCATCCGAGGCCGAGCTCGTGACCGGGTTCGCCGAGCTGGGTGCGACCGTCAACGAGGTCGACCGCTCGCTCTTCAAGGCCGTCGTCGAGCCGCATCTGGTCGGCGATGACGTGCCCTGGTCGCAGGAGCAGTTCGACCGCCTGCAGGCGATCAAGTAAGCCGGCATCGCGGAGCGTTATGATGCAGGGTGAGGCCCCGAGGAACGACGAGTTCGGCTTTCATCTCGAGGAGAAGCCCGACCCGCCGTTCGAGTGGCGCGAGTTCGGCCTCGAGGACTGGCCGGCCTTCCTCGTCTTCTGGGGCCTCACCGTCATCGTCTTTTTGCAGTTCTTCACCCGCTACGTGCTGAACGACAGCTTCGGCTGGACCGAGGAGGCGGCCCGCTACTTCCTCATCGGCACCACGTTCATCGGCGGCGGCATGGTCTGCCGGCGCCGTGCGCATATCGCCGTCGAGTACCTGCACACCCGGCTCAGCCGCGCCGGCTCGCGCCGGCTGATGATAGTGGTCGACGTCATCACGATCGCCTTCCTCGCTTATCTCGGCTGGGTCGGCTGGCGCATGATCGGCATGATGGCGCCGCAGAAGATGGCGGTGATCGACCTCTCGATGTCCTGGCTCTACTCGGTCGTTTTCATCGGCATCATCATCATGATCCTGCGCACCGCGCAGTCTCTGCTGCATCGCCTGCAGGGTGACAGCCCCTATCCTGGCGACATCTGAGGGCCGGCCACTTGTACATCGCCATTCTCTTCATTGCCTTCTTCGGCCTGCTCGGCATCGGCGTGCCCGTCGCCTTCGCGCTTGCCGGCTCGTCGCTCGTCTACGTGCTGGTCTCGGGTGCCGTGCCCGACGTCGTCGTCCTCCACCGCATGGTCAACGGCATCGACAGCTTCCCGCTGCTCGCGGTGCCGTTCTTCATCCTCGCCGGCAACCTGATGAACTCGGCCGGCATCACCAACCGCATCTTCGGCTTCGCGCGCGCCCTCGTCGGCTGGATGCGGGGCGGGCTCGGCCACGTCAATGTCGGCGCCTCGGTGGTCTTCGCCGGCATGTCGGGTGCCGCCGTGGCGGATGCCGGCGGGCTCGGGACGATCGAGGTCAAGGCGATGCGCGACGCCGGCTACGATCGCGGCTTCTCGGTGGGCGTCACGGCGGCGAGCTCGACCATCGGGCCGATCATCCCGCCGTCGCTGCCCATGGTCATCTACGGGGTCATGGCCAACGCCTCGATCGGCCAGCTTTTCGCCGCCGGCTTCATCCCCGGCCTCTTGATGGCCGTCTCGCTGATGGTGATGATCGCCTGGTACGCCCGGGTGCGGAACTACCCGCGCGACGCCGCCTTCGACCTCTGCGTCCTCTGGCATGCCACCCAGAAGGCCTTCCTCTCGCTGATGACGCCCCTGATCATCGTCGGCGGCATCCTCTCCGGCATGGTCACGCCGACCGAGGCCGCCATCGCCGCCGTCTTCTGGGCGCTGATCCTCGGCATCTTCGTCTATCGGACGCTGACGATGACGCGCCTCGTGCGGGTCAGCATGGAGACCATCGAGACCACCGCCTCGATCATGCTGATCGTCGCCGGCGCCTCGATCTTCGCCTGGATCCTGACCTCGAACCGGGTGACCGAGCACTTCGCGGCGCTCGTGCTGATGATCTCCGACAACCCGATCATCATCCTCATCCTCCTGAACGTCATCCTCCTGGTGGCCGGCTGCTTCCTCGAGACCATCGCCGCCATCACCATCCTGGTGCCCGTGCTGCTGCCCGTCGCCATCAGCATCGGCATCGACCCCGTCCATTTCGGCGTCATCATGGTGCTCAACCTGATGATCGGCCTGCTCACGCCGCCCATCGGCCTCGTCCTCTACGTGCTCGCCAAGGTGACCAACATCCCGTTCGACGTCTGCATGCGCGCGACCCTGCCGTTCCTCGTGCCGCTGGTCGTCGTCCTCGCCCTCGTCACCTTCATTCCCTCCCTCTCGATGTTCGTGCCGAACCTGGTCTATCGCTGACCTTCATGACCGACGAGGACACCATCCGCCCGGGTGAGGTCGCTGTTGAGCCGCCCGAGGCGAGCGACGCGGGGCTCGTCTTCATCGGCCGCATCCGCACGCCCTGGACGACACGCGCGAGCTGCCCGCGCCAGGGGCGGCTGGAAGGACCGCTCTGCCGGATCGAGCTCTTCCATCCCTGGGGGATGGGCCTCGCGGGGATCGAGCGGCACGAGCGCCTCGAGGTGCTCTACTGGCTCGACCGTGCGCGTCGCGACATCCTCCTGCAGAGCCCGGCCCGCGATGGCCGGACGCGGGGCGTGTTCTCGCTCCGCTCGCCGGTTCGCCCCAACCCGATCGGCACGTCGATCGTCCGCCTGGAGCGGGTCGAGGGGCTGGCCCTGCTGGTGCGCGGCCTGGATTGTCTCGACCTGACGCCGCTGCTCGATCTGAAGCCCGACCGGACCCTCTTCACGCCGGCTGCCCCAGCAAAATCTACGGTTGACGAAACTAGCTGAAGTCCATCAATCCAAGATGGATAGCAGGATCGTGGCCACCAGCGCTCTGCGATTTCTACCCGCCGGGGGGCGATGCCGCGCTCGAGGCCTGCGCCAATCTCGCGCGGGGTCGCAGGCCCGGTGGCGAAACCCAGGACGGGGGGCGCCTTCACTACCATAGGTTGCCGGATCGCAAGGCTTTTGAACGCTTTCGTCTGGCCGGCTGGAAGCTGGTCGACTACGTTGACTACGAGGGGGTGCTCGCCGGCTACCGGCCGGCGGGGAAGCGTGCGTCGGACGCGCCGTCCCGGCCACCGGCGGCACGCGGGAGGGGCTGTGCTGCCGGTTGCCTACCGCCTGAGTCTCGCGGTTTCGCTGGTTCTGCTGCTCTCGGTCCTGGTCACCGCGGCCCTCAATTTCCTCAAGCTCAACCAGGTCATGCAGAGCCTCGAGGACTCGCGCTACCGGTTCGTCACCCGTGACCTGAAGGTCGCCTTCGAGCAGAATCTCGATCAGGGCCTGCCGCTCGACCAGATCGACAACGCCCGCGCCATCCTCGAACGGCAACTGGCCCGGGACTCCGCCATCGCCGGTGCGGAGAACTTCATCCGGGCCGCGCACGGGCTCGTCGGGCCGGTCAGCCGCTACTAAAATGGCGGCCAGTATGTCGGCCATCTGGCGGAGCAGATCCTGATCGACGGCCGCCTGCCCGGGGAGCTGCCGATCCGCAACCTCGATCGCTTCTCACTCATCGTCAACATGGGCAAGCTCGACGTGGTGGCGTCCAAGGCGTTCGAGGCCCAGCTCCTGGCCAAGCTCGACAGCCCCGAGCCCGTGCTCTTCGTCGACTTCGCCGAGTGCGCCTATGTCAGCAGCGCCGGCCTCAGGGCCGTGCTGATCGCCGCCAAGACCGCGAAGAAGACCGACCACCGCCTGGTCCTCGCCGGCATGAACCCGATCGTCCGCGAGGTCTTCAA
>ERZ795053.1830-NODE-1830-length-26464-cov-5.941194_pt1 | contig 26464 bp, 24 predicted proteins | sample MGYA00375137_ERZ795053 | MGnify/ENA primary metagenome ERZ795053 (study PRJEB30182, sample SAMN05720284) | activated sludge metagenome | isolation source: Anaerobic digester | place: Hong Kong | collected 2014-12-17 ...
GGGTGTAATAATCAGGGTTGAGTTCTTTTATCTGAAAATTACCACTGGCATCGGTTACGGCACCCAGGGTTGTTCCCTCGAGCGCCACATTCACAAAAGGGAGCGGCGAGCCGGTGTTTTGATCAAGTACCCGGCCTCTTATTTCTCCGGCCGCTTTATTAAGATTTATGCTGCCTGTTTGAGGTTTTTTGTAAAGAGTTACCTGATTCCCGATGACTCTGTATGCAAGCCCTGAATTTTCAAGGATTTTATCAAGAATGTCATTAATTGCAGTGAATTTAAAATCGTGGGTTATTCGCCGGTCAAATTCAGCCAACTCAGAATTGTATGAAAAACTGATTTTTGTGGAGTCGTGAAGTGTTTGAATAGCCTGCCTGATCGTGACATTTTCAAATGAAATGCTTATCTTTTTGCTTAAATCGGTATTTTGTGTCTTTCCTTGCAAAAACAAAAATCCAAATAGAATAAGAAGACCGGATAGTTTCAATGTTTTGCTCATAAATTTGTGGAGTTATTATTCTTTAAAAAGTATTTATTTCCTTCATTGGTAATTTTGATATCGCATGTAATTTCAAGTATTTCAATTACCTGCCCGATGGTTAGCTGGTTGAACTCAGCTGTTAACTTACAATCAGAACCGAATGCCGTATCTAAGGAAAATTGTTCGCTGTAATAGCTGTTTAAAGCTTCAAGAACCCTTATGAGTGGTGTGTTTTCAAATTTAAACACACCGGTTTGCCATGAGAGATAATTGGGATCGGTGTTTAAATGACTTAAAAATTTAGTTTTGCTCACAACAGCCATTTGGTTTGGAAGAAGTAGTGCTTTATCAGAGGAATGCAAACTTGAAACCTGAACCTTGCCAGTTTTTACTACCACTTCTGTTTGCAATTCACCGGCATTTACATCAAATGAAGTTCCCAAAACTATAATATCGGAATAGGTTGTTTCAACGGTAAAGGGCCTTTCAGGATCGGGTGCGACCTCAAAAAAAGCTTCACCACTTAGCTTTACCTCCCTTTTCCTTTTTTGAAAACTACTGGTATAAGAAAAAGATGAAGATGCGTTAAGCCATACAGTGGACCCATCTGGAAGAAGAACCATTTTATTTCGTTCCTGGGGTCCGGCTTCAACTATGTAAGTGGTTTCCTGATTAAGCATTAAAAGATAGATGGTGAGTACTAAACCAATTATAAGAATGGCTGCTACAGAAGCTATCCTTGTGTAATTGCGGCGAATTGGAATAACCTTTGTTTGTTTTTGCAACTCAAATTTAGCCAACATCATGCGCCACCCATTTTCAGGATCAAACTCCCTCACATCAACACGCTCCTCAAACCAAAGAAGTTTCAGGGCACTATACTCCCCGGGACTTTCAACTTTAAAATTTTCAATCAATTTTTCTTCGTCAGCTGTTGTATCATTTTGAAAATGTTTTGCTAATATTTCGTAGATATCTTTCATCAGTAAATTTTTGATGTTTTATATTGATGTCGGATAAAATTCGGAATACCCCTATTTGATACAGAAAAAAATTAAAGAAAAGGGATCAGTGATATGAAATGATGCGCTTTTAAAAGTTGACGCATTTGCTTTAAAGCCCGGCCCATTTGGTTTTCAACTGTCTTAACTGAAATACCCAGTTCGTTGGCTATTTCTGCGTAAGTTAGTTTTGATTGTCGGCTCAGGAGGAAAACTTCACGGGTTTTGGGTGGGAGTTTCGAAGCAAAATACAGGAGCATTGGCTCAATATCTTCTTCAGAGATTTCACTTTTCGACTCAATTACTTTTTCAGGAAATTCAGGCAATATAATCTCACGCTTCGAACTGCGGTGTCGGAGGTAATCGATACATTTGAGTTTAGTACTTCGCAGTAAATAATGCTCCTTGTTTTGAACAGATATCAAGGCATTTCTTTCCCATAGTTGGATGAAAAGGTTTTGAACCACGTCTTCGGCTGCTTCTGAATCATTTAGAAAACCCCGTGCATAATTACACAGGGGATTATAATTCTCCAGGAATATTTTTTTGAATTCCTCGTCGTATTTCAGATGATCATTTTTGTGAGGTTCAGCCGCCATTGATTTTGCCCGAATTCTCCGTAAAAATAATCATTAACATTAAACAGAGATTCAATTCCTGCTTTTACCAATCAAGTGATCAATACTAATTCGACCTGGTCCATAAACCAAAAGTGCAAACAACATCAGCAGGTAGTACAATGGGATTTCAAAACCATTATCCCCGGCATTAAAACCGTTGCCCAAATGAACGGTTGTTATAGCTACAATCATCACAATTATCAGCGGAATGGAAATCAGGCGGGTGCCAAGTCCGAGCGTGAGCAGAATTACACCTGCAATTTCCGTTGATGCTGCCATATAAGCATTGAGAGTTGGTAATGGGTATCCAAGACTTTCAAACCATTGGGCAACTCCTTCGATGTTTTGCCACTTTACGCTTCCGGTAACCCAAAAGCCGTAAGCCAATACCCATCGAAAAAATAAAAGGGGGAAATCATTAAGCCTCTTAATGGTCGCAATTAAATTCCTATATTTTAAAACAATACTATTCATCAATTAAAGTTTAAATTAATTATTATTTCGTACTCAGTCGAACAACGATTTGATACCTTACAATTTTTAAAAAATATCATAAAACCGATTAGTCATGGGGGCTTATGCAACAGCCAAGCTATCCGGCTTGCATTTGTACCAGGCAAAAATGAGTCATGCTCGTTTTTAACTATTTTTGTCAGCTTGAAGAATGGCTAAAAAACTACATATTCAGCATTTAATAGCTCAAGGCGAACACCAGCAACTCGATTTTAAGTTCGAGATTTCTGATGCTAAAAAGATTGCCAAAACCTTTGTTGCTTTTGCCAATACGGATGGAGGTACGCTTTTGATCGGAGTAAAAGATAACGGAGCTATAGCCGGTGTTCGCAGCGAAGAAGAGAAATTTATGGCTGAATCTGCTGCTAAAATGTATTGCAATCCGGAGGTTGAATTTACCAGTAAGGAGTGGGTGATCAATAAAAAGGTTGTTTTGGAAATTAAAATACCCAGGGGTGAGCAGCAGCCATACAGAGCTCAAATGCCTGATAATTCATGGAAAACCTATGTTAGGGTGGGGGATCAGAATATCCTGGCTAATAAAATACTTGTTAAGGCGCTTCTTCGCAAAAACAGTCCTGATGGAACTTACATCAGCTACAGCGAAAATGAAAAATGTTTACTGACGTACCTCGAGAAAAATCCATCAATTACCTTTGCAGAATTCAGGAAATTGGCCCATATTTCGCCTTATGAGGCAGAAAAGATTCTTGTCAATTTTTTAGCGCTGGATATTATTGCCATTGAAATTTCAGAAAAGGAAACCATTTATAAGCTGGCTGATAAATTCACACAGTCGAATGAGATTTAAACATCTTTAAATCTGGTTAACCTCTCCGAAACCCTTTATTATTCAAGCCTTATCTTTCTATTTATAATCAACACAAATAACGAAAAGTTGTATCTTTGGCGCTGCTAACCAAATAATGTAAATATGAAATTATTAGAAGGTAAAACGGCTGTAATCACTGGCGCAGCGCGCGGAATCGGAAGAGCTATCGCACTTAAATTTGGTGCTGAAGGTGCTAATGTTGCTTTCAGCGACATCCGATATGATGAAAACTGTGAATCACTTGAAAAAGAACTCGAAGCCATGGGTGTAAAAGGAAAAGGATATGCCTCTGATGCCAGCTCTTTTGAGGGAAGTGAGCAATTTATAAATGATGTTTTAACCGACTTCGGGCAAGTGGATATTTTGGTAAATAACGCTGGTATCACCCGTGATAACCTTTTAATGCGCATGGGGGAAGCTGACTGGGATTTGATTATGAAGATCAATCTTAAATCAGCATTTAACCTTACCAAAGGAGTTTTGCGCACCATGATGAAACAGCGTTCTGGGTCGATCATTAATATGAGTTCGGTGGTAGGTGTTAACGGAAATGCGGGTCAGGCTAACTACAGTGCCTCCAAGGCCGGATTAATTGGATTTACAAAATCAATTGCCCAGGAGCTGGGATCACGAAATATTCGCTGTAATGCCATTGCACCGGGCTTTATTATTACCGAAATGACTGAAAAACTGCCTGAAGATGTTAGAAACAGCTGGGCTGAAAAAATTCCTTTGAAACGCGGTGGCACTCCCGAAGATGTAGCCAATGTCTGCGTCTTTCTAGGATCTGAATTATCTTCCTATGTTTCGGGACAGGTGATCAGCGTTTGTGGCGGCATGAGCACTTAGAATTCAATATTCCGGCTTTCAAAATATTTCAATTTGAATATCGTTCAACCTTTCAAATTCTATAAAATGAAAAAGGTATTGTTCTTATTAGTCTTTTTTGCATCCATAACCGTAGTACTTGCGCAGGATTGCAAAATGTTTTTTCCAAGCGAGGAAGGCACTCAAATGGAAATAACCAATTACGATAAAAATGATAAAGTTACCGGGAAAACGGTACAGCACATCCTTAAACGTGAGGAAGAAGGGGATAAGTTATCAATTACTGTAAATCATGAAAGCTTTGATAAAAAAGATGAAAAGGTAGCTGATGGAGAATTTACAGTAACCTGCGAAGACGGCGTTTTTTACATGGATATGCGAAATTATATCGATGATGAAGCGCTTGCAGCGTATGAAAACATGGAGATTGCTGTGGATGCTTCCAATATGTCGTTTAATTCGGATGTGGAAGTGGGTGATAAACTTCCGGATGCGTCAATTACCATCAAGGCAAGTTCATCGGGTGTAAATATGTTTACCATGACTGTTATGATCACTAACAGAGAAGTAACAGGTCGCGAAGAAATATCTACCCCTGCGGGTACTTTTAATTGCCTGAAGATCACTTACGACATTGAAACGAAAATGCTGGTAAAAGTTCAGGCAAAAGCCGTTGAATGGATTGCTGAAGATGTGGGAGTAGTTAAAAGTGAAAGTTACAACAAAAACGGTAAACTTCAGGGGTATTCCTTACTAACGGCCTTAAACCAGTAATGAGCAAGCCTTATATGACCATGAAGATTATAAACCAGGGAAATTGATATTGATAACAGATTGGATCTCACAACAACATATCCTTCATGGTTAATCCTTCTTAGTATTGTTGCAGGGATTTTAATATCCTTGTTACTTTATTACAAAAATAAACGGTTTGAACTTAGCTTTCCCACCAATATAACCCTTGGCGTAATTCGTGCTATAATCATATCATTTATTGCATTTTTACTCCTGAACCCGCTTATTGAAAGTCAAAAACGATTTACAGAAAAACCGGTCATTCTTTTTTTACAGGATAATTCATCCTCCGTAAAAACCAGCAAAGACTCAACCTATTACCTCACTGATTATGTGCAGCAGATAAAACGTTTTTCAAATGATCTGGAAAAGAAATACGATGTTGCATCTTTTGTTTTTGATGATCAATTACATGATGACTTAAATATTGATTTTAAAGGTGCAATTACTGATTTTTCATCCGTTTTGAAGGATGTTAAAAACAGATTTGCATACCGCAACATCGGGGCTATGATCATCGCTTCGGATGGCATTTATAACCGGGGTTCAAATCCTGTTTACGACATTGATAAATTTAATTTCCCCATTTACACCATTGCACTTGGTGATACCAACATTCAACGCGATATAATCCTTAAAAAAGTGAATTTTAACAGGATTGCATACCTCGGAAATGAGTTCCCGATGGAGATAACCATTCAAGCCGGAAAATGCAAGGATCAGCAAACCAGGCTCACCGTGGTTAATGATGGGAATGACTTATTCAGCAAAACAATTCATATAAATTCAAATAACTTTCTTCAAACTGAAAAGCTTTTGCTGGAAGCCAATACCAAAGGTTTGCAGCGATATACCATTGAACTAACTCCTGTTAATGATGAAATAAGTAAGGCCAATAATAAGCAGGATGTATTCATCGATATTCTTGAAGGAAAACAGAAAATACTGATCCTTTCGGGGGTTCCTCATCCTGATGTTTCGGCAATTAAACAGGCAATTTTAAGTAATAAAAACTATGAGGTTCAAGATTTTATGATTGATAAGTTTGATCAATCGGTGGAGGCCTATAACCTGGTGATATTACATGGGCTGCCCTCATTAAAGAGCAATATTACAGGTCTTTTAAACCAAATAAGAGAAAAGCAGATCCCGGTGTTGTATTTTCTTACTAAAAACACTTATTACCGATTGTTTAATGATCAATTAGCAGGCGTTTCTGTACGAGGTGAAAACCTGATTTTTAATGAGGTGATGCCTTCGGTTAATGAAAAATTCAGTTTATTTACCATCGGCGATCAAACCCGGGAAATGCTTAAAAGCACCCCTCCCGTGGTGAGTCCTTATGGATCAATAAATATTCAAGCTTCAGCAACACCATTACTATTTCAAACCATCGGCTCCATAGAAACCGAAGACCCATTGCTGGTTTTAAGTGAATCAACGAACCAAAAAACAGGCGTTGTGCTGGCCGAAGGATTATGGCGATGGAGATTGAAGTCATGGGCCCAGAAAGGAACACATGAGCCCTTTGATCAGCTCATTAATAAAATTGTACAATTTTTATCCTTAAAGGTTGATAAACGGTTTTTTAAAGTTATCCACGACAATAATTTTAATGAAAACCAGGATATTGAAATGGATGCCCAGGTTTACAACGAAATTTATGAGCTTATAAATGAACCTGAGGTTAAAATCATTTTTACCGATGAAATGGGCAATGATTTCCCATTTGTTTTTAATAAAACCATTAATGCTTACCATTTAAATACCGGCAGATTGCCAGCAGGGAATTATAAATACAAAGCCACTGTTCAATTGGGAGATAAATTGCTCACAGAAAACGGTGAATTTACAGTGAATCCTTTAAATATTGAACTCATCAATACAATTGCTGATCATAATTTACTTTTCAATATGGCCCATAACAGGGGAGGTGAAATGTTTTACCCCAACCAGCTTGATGAACTTGAGAAAACAATTATTGACAGCAATAAAATAAAAACGATCAGCTACCGCGAAAGTCGTTTCAGCGAATTGCTGAACATACCGTGGTTACTCGGGTTGGTGATTTTACTCTTGAGTATAGAATGGCTTGTAAGAAAAAGGATGGGCGCTTACTAAAACAAATTAATTCTTGACAAAATAAGCTACTTTTTCCAGGGAAGTAATCATGTCGTGCTCCTCGAGGTAAACACCCTCACGCGGACTTAAAGGTCGAGGTGTATAATTCAAAATACCCCGAATACCAGCTTCTTTCAACCGATCAGCCAGCGGCGAGGCTACTTCAGGAGGAGTTGCAATAATTGCCACCGAAATCTCTTTCTCTATCATGATCTCCTCAAGCTTGTCAAGATGATAACAATACACATCTTCGTATGATTTGTCAATTTTATCGGGATTTACATCAAATGCGGCAACTATCTTGAGTTTGGTTCTTTTTTCATACATATAGTGGATGAAAGCTTTTCCGAGGTTCCCCATTCCGATAACCGCGATTCTTACTCCTTGATCTGTATCAATGATGGTTCCGATTAACTCGATCATTTCACTTATGTCGTAGCCCTTGCGCAATGTGCCGGAATAGCCGATCAACATTATATCACGTCGAACCTGTACAGGTGTAATGTGAAGCAAGTTAGCTATTTCATGCGAAAAAATATGGGTTTTTCCTTTTGCCAGTTGATTGTTGAGTGTTCGGCGGTATTGACTTAAACGTTCTACTGTTTTGTCAGGAAGTCTCTTCATATTCATACCTTGTTATTCTAATAACAGACAAATGTATAAATTTCTTTGAATGAACAGTTAAATAGCTGTTAAATTTTTAACAAATCTAAATAATTAAAATCCAATATGTGTCTACATTATTGTTTTTCAGGGGGAAACAGGCTGGAGGGATAGGAAATATTTTCGAGAAATAATCCCTTTGCCGGAACTGAATACCCGGCATTCGACCGATTTTTACTTTCGATAATTTTGTTGAAGTCACTAATTGAAAATTTTTCTTTTCCAATGTCAAGCATGGTTCCAACTATAGCACGGACCATATTTCGAAGGAACCGGTCGGCTGAGATTTGAAAAATAAGTTGATTTCCTTCGCTTGTCCACTTTGCTTCTGAAATTTCACAGATGAAGGTTTTTACATCTGTTTTCACTTTTGAGAAGGATGTAAAATCGCGATGCTGAATTAAAATTTCACATGCTGTATTCATCAATTCAATATTTAATGGTCCGCGGTAATAGTGAGCATATAACTGATTAAATGGATCCTTTTCCCTTAAAATGTAGTATTTATAGGTTCTGCTGATGGCGTCAAATCTTGCATGCGCATCCTGACTTACATTTATTAGATCGTAAATGAGTATTCCTTTGGGAAGATAATTGTTCAGATTTTCAACAAGTAAAGTGGGGTTAATGATGGCTGTGATGGTATCGAAATGAGCGTAAAAGTTGCGTGCATGAACTCCGGTGTCAGTCCGGCCGCATCCCACAACGTTTATAGGTTCTTTGCATAAATGGAATAGTGCCCGATTTAATGTTTCCTGCACCGACGGGGCATTCTTTTGAATTTGCCATCCATTAAAAGGGGTTCCATCGTAGGCCAAATGGAGAAAATACCTGTGCATAAACTATAAATTAGTTTCCAAAGGTAAAAAAGAGGAATGACATTGGATTCTCAAAAATCACATAATCCTTTTTATCGAAAATTTGGCTAATTAAAATTCATAAAAATGAGTAATATAAAATCATATATTTTTACATTTGTGCCACCAATAATAATTTAGTGACATCATGAACGTCAAACGATTTGGAGTTTCGCTGGAAGAAGACCTTCAACAGGAGCTCGACAGGCTGGTGATAAAATATCAGTTCCCAAACCGATCCCAGGCCATAAGGTATTTAATAAAAAAGTACTCTGTAGAAGATGAATGGACCGAAAATGCTGAAGTTGCCGGTGCAGTAATTTTGGTTTATGATCATCATAAAAGGGAACTTCAATCTAAATCAACAAACATTCAGCACGACTTTCATCATCTGATTTTATCGGTACAGCATGTACACCTTGATCATCACAATTGTTTGGAGACCATTGCCGTGAAAGGAAAAGCCAATGAGTTACGTGATTTGGCCAACCAGCTCATTGCCATCAAAGGGGTTGTTCACGGTGAATTGGTAATGACATCAAAAAGTTAAACGATATGCTTTTTCCCCAGGACATAATTTTACTTGCCGGTACAGCTGCAACTGTTGGAATTGTCCACACCGCACTGGGACCGGATCATTACCTCCCTTTTATTTTTTTGGCGAAAGCCAGAAACTGGTCGGTATTTAAAACAAGCTGGATTACAATTTTGTGTGGAATAGGGCATGTCGGCAGTTCGGTGCTATTAGGAGTAGTTGGATTTTATTTAAGCATTGAACTAGCACAACTTGAACTTATCGAAGGTGTGAGAGGTAATTTAGCCGCATGGGCATTTGTCATTTTTGGATTGGGATATTTCATTTGGGGGCTTTACCGGTCGATTAGTAATAAGCCACACAAGCACAAACACTTCCATGATGACGGCACCATTCATGTACATGAGCACCACCACAAGGATTCCCATGATCATACCCATAAAAAAAACATTACCCCCTGGATTTTATTCCTCATTTTTGTTCTTGGTCCCTGCGAACCACTGATTCCAATATTAATGTATCCAGCAGCCGAAAGCAGTACTTCAGGAATGATATTTATTGCAATGATTTTTTCACTTGTCACCATAATTACCATGCTCGGAATAGTATTGATGGTAACTTTTGGCTTAAATACCATTAAACTTGGTAAGCTTGAGCGTCACACCCATGCGCTTGCTGGCTTGATTGTTTTGTTAAGTGGTATTGCAATTTTGATGGGGTTGTAAAATTACTCAATCACCAATTTACTTACCCAAACATTGCTGGCAGATCGGGCTGAAACGATGTATGAGCCCGAATTAAGCTCAGGCTTAATAACTATCAAGTCAGAATTCTTTTCTAAAGATGAACTTTCAAAAACCAGTCTGCCCGTAATATCACGAATTTCAATGGACTGAATAACTTCGATAAACTCTGAACGGATAGATATTATTTCTTTTGCCGGATTTGGGAAAATACTGATACCCGAAATCCCTTTTTCATTAATTCCTGTCCCTGTGGGATAATCAACCTCCGTGTAAAACGCGCTGTTAGTAGCTGTGGAAGCATAAAATAACTGAATATCAAACCCTGAATCAGCAATCCTCGAAAATCCTGTGATATTGCTTGCAGGAAGTCCGTCATTGGCTGCCGACCAGTTTTCACCATCCCAGGTCATATATACACCATCGAGGGTGGTAGCTGCATAAATTACCATGCTGTTATCCGTCCCGATGACAAAATCAGTTACTTTACTGTAATTGCCAAATGTTATACTCATTGCATTCCAGCTACTACCGGCATCTTCCGATTTATAAACCGTACCCGGAACACCGCCATATCCGCCTACCCCTCCATACAGCACATCACTATTATTAGGATCGGAAACAATGGCTCCGCACCATTTAACAGCTGAGGGAAGCCCGTCATTTATGGGCAGCCAGTTAGTTCCTCCATCAATACTTTTTAAGAAACCTCCTCCAGTTTCAGATTTATAAGCTGCATAAACATCCATATCATTTGCCCCCTGAACCATGTGCACAAACCGAATGGCATCATTTTCAGGTCCCATAAATACGTTGTCCCAGTTTTCACCCTGATCCGTTGAACGGTACAACATGGAAGCCCAACCAGCCACTCCAAAGTTATTTCCGCCAATAAAAAGCAAATTATCATCCTGTGCAGAAACCTCAATATCCCAAATTTGTGTTTCAAATACAGAGCCCAGGTTTGGCCCCATATTATCCCAGGTTACTCCGCCATCAGAGGATTTATAAACGCCCTCAGCTGCAACAGTTGTAGGTCCGTTTGACCAGGCATATAAGGTGCCATCATAACCTATATCTACAGCGGAAAAACGGGTTGCCGGCAGTGATTCAACCAAACTCCATTCATTGTTACTGAACATATAACATCCGCCTGAGTTTTCTGCTTCAAAAGAGGCAAGTAAAATTCCTGCATTATTTGGATCAACTTCGATATCGTTAAGCTCAAGGGCTGAAATTCCTTCGGTAGCTGAAACCCAGTTTTCACCTCCATCACCGCTATAACAAACGCCTAAACTGAGATATCCAGCAATAATGGTGGCATCATCTTCAGGATGCAGAATAACTTTGCGGGCCGAGCCATTATCACCCGCACCGCCTGTATTAAACACCCAGTTTGCACCTCCATCATTGGTATAATAAACCCCATCTCCTTCGGTTGCTACATACATTTTATTTCCATCCGTAGGGTTGATCAGCAGATCGTTGGCAACCTTGTTAGGAAAGCTGTTAGAAATGGATGTCCAGGTGGTTCCGTAATTTTCTGATTTGTAAACACCCATTACATTGCCACCGAAAAGCTGGCCACCACAAACATACACAGCGCCATTGGCAATGGTAACAGCATTAAGCGGCTTACTTGCAGGAAGATTCCCCATGGCAGATTGCCATGTTTCACCGCCATCCGTGCTACTGACAATTGTAGCCTCGCTAATGCCTCCTGAACCGATGGCAAAAAGGGTAGCCGGGGCTCCCGGATCAACAGCTAATCCAACACAGCCATAGCCACCGGGCATGGCCGCAGTAAGGTCAAGAAGTTGCCAGGTTGCACCTTCATCAATTGATTTTACGACTACTTTACTTTGCGTTGATCCTAAAATCCCGGAAGTAGTCGCATAAACGATGTCCGGGTTCGTTGGGTCAACTGTTATACTGAGTATACCGGCACTGATCCCAAGGGACTTTTGAGCCCATGTATCACCTCCGTCAGTTGAAATAAATATTTTACCATAAGTATAATTTCCCGCTGCGAACATGGTTCCATTGCTGTTGATCTCAATGCAATGAATCCCGGAGGGCGATAACTGAAGCAAACTTTGAACCACTGTCCATTGTTCTGTGGCTCCAACCCTGATATAAGGATAACCGGCAGCTGCAAAACCCCGATCAGGATTTGTTGGATCCATGGCTATGTCCATCACATCTCCTCCAAAAGGACCCGCGGCAGTCCAGGCATTCGCCAAAATCGCCTTTACCTGATTCTCAGGCAGGGACTTTATCGAGCTATTTCTGGGTGTATTCCCGGATTCATCATAAGTTACCGGCGACTTCTGGCCAATTGAGAATTGAATTATAAATATCGTTGCAAAAAGTAAAGTAACCTGTTTCATGTTAGTTGTTTTTTAATTTGTGGCATCATCCAACAAATATACGATTTCTGCATATCTGATCATCCATTTGCTGCATTTTTTATCATTAAAATTAGACCTATATTTGTGATGTAAATGTTGCATTTAAAAATGATCTGTAAGGGGAGAAATCTCCTGTTGTTGTTTATTGTAATTTTCTTTGCATGTTCACGTCAAAATGTTGAAAATCCCTATGATGAAGGGGTGTACCTTAACCTGAATGATACAGTTAAGTATGTAGGGCGTGAGGCTTGTAAAGCATGTCACATAATCAATTATCTCAGTTACAGCCGAACCGGGATGGGGCTTTCATTTGATACAGCAAACCGGAACAAAAGTGCTGCTGTAATTGGCCCCGACAGCATCTTATTTGATCCGTATAAAAACCTTTCCTATCAACCATTTTGGATTGATGACACACTTTTCCTGAAGGAATTTCGGCTTATAAACGGAGATACCGTTCATAAAAGAATTCAAAAAATAGATTATGTTGTTGGGTCGGGGCACCATACAAATTCGCATATCTTTCTTTCGGGCGATTATGCATTTCAGGCACCATTTACCTATTATACACAGGATGGTCGCTTTGATTTTCCACCCGGATTTGAAGATGGAAACAACAGCCGTTTTGATCGTAAGATCGGTCTCGAATGCATGAGTTGCCACAACGCTTTGCCTGATTTTGTGCTGGGCTCCGAAAACAAATACAATTTCATACCCGACGGAATCGACTGCGAGCGATGCCATGGCCCCGGTGAAATTCATGTAAAAAACATCAAAAGTGGAATTGCGGTTGACACTAGCAAATATATCGACTATAGTATTGTAACTCCAACCGACCTTCCCATCGACCGGCAAACCGATATTTGTGCCCGCTGCCACCTGCAGGGTACCATGGTTTTAATGCCCGGAAAAGACTTTTATAGTTTCAGGCCGGGCATGCGGCTTATTGATGTGATGGATATTTTCATGCCTTTGTTTGAAGGAGGGAAGGAGGATTTTATTATGGCTTCGCATTATGAGCGTATGAGCCAAAGTAATTGTTACATCGGATCAGAACACGGTTTCAATTGTATCAGTTGTCACAATCCGCATATTTCAGCCAAAGAGACCAAATTTGAAAGGTACCTAAACGTGTGTATGGGTTGTCATTCAGAATCGAAAAACACTTGTACAGAAGATTTGCAAATTCGGGCAAAAGCAGATGATAACTGCATTGAATGCCATATGCGACAATCAGGTTCCCGCGATATCCCTCATGTTAGGGTGCACGATCATAAGATTTCAATTCCACCAACTGAAGAGTCATTGAAATCTGAACGGGTTTTTAAGGGGCTGATCGCGGTTAACAATCCCAATGCCGATAGCCTAACGATGGCGCGTGGTTATTTGTTGGAATACGAAACCTATCACCCTGATGAACAATACCTCGATTCAGCGTGGATTTATTTGCAGGCAAAAAACAACAGCAATTCTGATTATCATTTCAACGCACTGGTTAATTATTATTTTTTAAAAAATAATTATGTAGCCATTACCCAATTGGCCGAATCGAAGGGAATTACCACAATTCTGAATAAGCAGTTGACAACCATTGATTATAGTAACAGTGGTGCATGGACCGCCTACCGGATTGGTCAGGCTTTTGAAGCCGGGAACAACCTGATGGTGGCCTCTTATTTCTATGAAAAAGCCGTTAATCTGGCGAAATATAACCTTGAATTTCAGAACAAATTGGGAAGTTTGTTCGTAAAGAGAGGGAAAATTATTGAGGCTGAAGCTGTATTCAAATTTATCCTCAATGAGGATGAGAAATATACAGCCGCATGGGTGAATCTGGGATTTATCAAAATGCATCAAAACCAAATCAATGACGCAGAAAACATGTTGAACAAAGCTTTGGCACTTGACCCTGACAATCTTCAGGCATTGCTCAATAAGGCTGCTGTAAAGCTCGAACAACAAAACTATGCGGAAGTGATAAAACTGATTTACAGAATTGAAAAAATAAGCCCAGACAACCCGCAAGCCCTGCAATTGAAAAAACTAATAGGGAAGTGAGCATTTTTGGTATTCGATATACAATTAAACAATGGTTTAAAGTATTGCTTGAGCGCTTTAAAGAAACCAGTTTTATAATTAAGGCGCTTACCATCCTTATCGTTTTGCTACCTATCACTGAAGTGTTTTTTGTTTCCTACACTACTTTCATTAACTTGAATAATACCTGGCGAACCATTACTATCCCGGCAGGAAAGCATAGTTATTATCCCTCTGTGAAATTTGTATATAATTTAGAGGAGATTGAATTTTACTTTAAGACCGACTCAAGCTGGTATTACCCTGAACCTGAACGCAACGGCTGGAGTAAACTTCGTGGATTTTCAAAAGGGATGCATCATGATGGCAGTTCAGCAAGATTGGTTTACAAATGCATCAATGATACTGTACTTTTAATTGGTGGCTATTGTTATGTTAACGGTGTTCACCCCAACGAAGCCGATGATCAGCAAATCACAATTGATACGGTTCAACCGGGTAAAGTGTATCATTGCATTATTCGCCATAATGAAGATAAATTCAAATTCTATTTCGAGGATAAATACTGGGAATGCCGCGCCGGCGATAGCCCTTCCTGGGGTTATATGCTCAACCCATTTATTGGTGGCGTTTATACCCTTGAACACGACTGGGAAATTGAATTGTTGGATGTTGACCGGTCGACGGATTATCAAAAGTACTACGAACAGGATAGTTTAGGACCTGACCAAAAAGAACTACTAAGCTCAGGCGCCCTCGAACCAGGTTTTTAGCTGGGCCACCCGGTCGCGACTCACAATAATTTCATTTTCAAAATCGAAATTCAGTTCAATAAGCAAGCGGCTGTTTGAATACACCACCACATCCTGAATGGCATTGATATTAACGATATAGGTTCGGTTAACCCTGAAAAACATATCGGGATCGAGGGTTTTTACCAAATCTTCGAGTGTATAATCAACGATATATTTGTGTTGTTTCTGGGTGATCAGATACACGGTACGACCATCGGCATAAAAGAGTGAAATATTTTCAGTTTTTACTGATCGGATATGTTCGCCTACCTTCACCATAAAGCGGTTTTTATAACTGCGGTTCATGTTCATTAAGGCGCGGCTGAGTTCTTCGTAGCGTATGCGTTCTTTGTTGGCCGGAAGGTTTTCGCGAAGCACCTTGATCTTTTCAAGGCTTTTGTACAGATCCTCATAATTGAGCGGCTTAAGCAAATAATCGATGCTATTCACCTTAAATGCTTTGATGGCGTATTCGTTATAAGCAGTGATGAAAATAACCGGTTTGTTAATCTCTACCTGTTCAAAAATATCGAAGCTTTGCCCATCGGTGAGCAGAATATCCATAAAAAAAAGGTCGGCATCCTCAGCTGAATTTTTAATCCAGTCCACCGTTTGAATAACGGATCCAAACTTCGCCAGCACCTCAATATCAGGATCGTATTCTTTTAACATCATTTCCAGCTTTTCAACAGCCGGCTTTTCGTCTTCTATGATTATAACTTTCATATTTTATTCTTCTTCAATTTTGATCAATGGTATTTGATAGCTTATAAAATCTTGTTTTTGGCTTATTTGAATCCCGTCTTTCGAGAAAAACTTATACGCCTTTTCTAAAAATTCCATCCTTGTATTTTTAGGGTCATGCCTGCGCAATCGCTTGTTTTCATTGTAACAAATGATCAACTTATTGCCTTTTAGCTGCGTTTTAAAATGGAGGGGCAAACTTTCAGAAATGATATTCGTCAGCACTGCTTTTTCCAATAAAATATTCAGTGTGCAAGGCACCAGGTTCGCTTCATTACTAAATTCCGCGATATCCGATTCAATGAAAATAGCTCCCGGAAAGCGCGCCTCGTAAATCTTTCTGACAGCATCCAACGATTCAATCTCAGTTTTCAATGTAACCAGGTCGTTATGCCGGTTATCCAGCGTGTAACGGTAACTTTTGGCCAGGTTATCCACCAACTCATCCGCCCTTTTTTTACTTTCATGCAAGCTGGAAATAACCGTTTCAAGCGATTGAAATAAAAACTCCGGGTTTACCTGGTTTTTAAAAGCATTCAGCTCCAGCTGTAAATGTTGCTTTTGCTGCAATTCCTGCTCAACCAGCCGGTCATTTCGTTTATAGAGAAAAACAATGCTCAAATGATAAAGGTGATAAAATGCCACCACCAGCAAATAGATCAGGTTAAAAGTGATAAGTTCGGTTTGGATGGTGGTAAATCCCTCAATATACCTGAAGTAAAGAAACAATATCAAAGAAACCAGCAAAGCAGTGATGGATATACCTACTAAATATTGGATTAAAATGCGCAGTCTGACTGATTTATCAAGCGAAAAAAACTTATTCAAAAGAATGATGATCCCCCGGTTGGCCTCAAATACAACATATGTGAGCCCGAATATGAACATGATTTCGCGGCTGAAGAAGTTTTCGAGTAACATCCCAACCGAATCAAAAAACATAAGGATCATCAGGTAAATCGCCACACCAAAAAGGGGAGGAGCTGCCAACCTGAATGCCGGATTATTGTAAAATAGCCTTCTATTCATGGTTCGATTCAATCAGGGGCAGTTTAACAATAAAGTCCTTTTCAAAAAGCACTTCAGGTTTCCGATTCGTGAAAAAAGCATAGCGCTTGCGAATATTGCTCAGCCCTATTTTATGCGAATTTTCAGTCTTTGGACGGTCCACCAGATTATTACCGATTTTCAGTAGCTCAGGCTTTGGAACATGATTATTCCATACGATAAGTTGTTCAGATTTTGCATCCGAACCTATATTTATTATAAGTGGATTCTGATCATCTACCAGGTTATGTTTCAATGCATTTTCAAGTAACATCTGAAGCGTCAAAGGGGGGATCCATGACTGCCGAATTTCTTCCGGAATGTCAATTTTCATTTTCAATGCATCACCATACCTTGTCTTTTGCATCTCAAAAAATGAACTGGTCATTTGGAGTTCATCCTCCAGTTTTACCAATCGTTCATCATCATTTCCCAGAATATACGAATAGGTATGTGCCAGTTGACGGATAAAATCCTCGGCCATGTGAATATCCTTGTAAATCAGGGAGGAGATCGTATTCAACGAATTAAACAGGAAATGCGGACTAAGTTGACTCTTTAAAGCTTCAAACTGCAGGTCGAGTTGCTCGCGTTCCAGGCTTAACGCCTTGATTTGATAAACCGCATATTGATTGTAGGAGTACACCGAAAAACTCACCATCGAAAAGAGATAAACAAGCACCAGCGCTACGATACCGAATTTTACGATGCCATCCCAGTATTCAGCCCAGAAACTCTCGGCTGCATCAACTTCCACCACCTGATCAACAAATGCATACACGTAAATAAATGCAGCAATCATCACCAGTACAATTCCACTGAAAACCTCAAGCAAAAACCGCCCGGTGATGTGTTTGTTCCATGGAAGCACTTTGTTATAAGTTTGATTTAGCCAAAGCAAACCTGCTCCAACCAGGTTGCCCATTAGCAGCGCTATTGATAATCCAATCCAGTTGTTTTGCAAAGCAGGCATCGTTCCGGTTTCACTGTAGAAGATGAACAGAAAAACGCCTGCGGATAAAAATGTGCTTACCAAAATGCTTCGTAAAATCCAGTGCATATCCGATGGAAAGTTTATTGGATAAAGTTACAATTTTAAAAGTTTCTTGTTCGAAATTACCACCTGCTAAATTAATTCAGGATGCGATCAACTGCATTTCTGTAATCGGTATTAGATGTGAGTGTTTTGGCTAATTCCATGTATTTATCCTTAACTTCTTTATCCGTGATAAAGGAGGTTTTAGCCACTTCACTCAAAACGGTTGATTTTTCGGTATTGGAAATAAGCATTTTAGCGCTCTCCAAAACGCCCATGCATGATGCTTTATCAAACTTAGAATCCTTCACCACGGCGCGCAATACCATACCGTGTTCGGTGTTGCTGGTAAACATGCGGGTGCTTGCAAAAAAAGCATCCAAAACGGCCTGATCATGTGGCATAGCTGGAATAGCTGTCCTTAAGACAGATCCCATTTCTGTATTGGACGTCAAATGGCCGGCAACGCTGAAATACGATTTCCAGGCATTGTTTGGCATGTTATGATTTTTAACAGTATATCGCAAAACCGATCCGGCAGAGGTGTTGCTTGTCATCATGTTGATCACATTAAAATAAGACGTGTTAACCTGTTCATTCGATAAATTAATCTTCCGGATTGAGGTCATCACAGCATCAGTTTCAGTATTGGAGGTGAGGTGTTTTACACTTTGAAGCAGCTTCAGCATATTCTCGTCTGACAATTCATGCCTTTTTAGAATATGACGAAGAGTGAGACCGGCTTCTGTATTGCTGCTCATGCTATTAACGGCATTGAAAAATTCTGTGGTAATCTCCGGGTTTTGCATGTTCAGGTTTTCCAGCGACCGCATCACCAATCCCATTTCAGTATTGCTGCTGAAATGCTTCACACTTTGTAAAAGGCGAACATAAGCTCCTTCAGAAAGGTCCTGTGTTTTTTCAAGGTTTCGCAGCACACTGCCGCGTTCAGTATTGCTCGACATGCCATCAACACAGCCAAAATAGGCACTGATAATTTTCGGATCATTGAAGTCTATCTCTTTGGAAATCTTGCGCAATACGGAACCTCTTTCGGTATTGCTGCTCAGTTTTGAAATGCTTTTAAAATAAACCACCATGGTGGCATTGCTTTGCATAAACTGATCGCTGTATTTCCTGAGCAAACTACCCCTTTCAGTATTGGAGCTGATCTCCGACCCAATGGCCTCACAAGCGGCCATGGTTTCATTTTCATTCAGTTTAAACTGATCGAACAATGCAGAAAAATAGGCACCCATCACGGTATTGGATTCGATCATGTGGATCTCTTTCAGGAAGGCATCAATACCGCCTTTGTTATAAATCCGTTTGGTACGGTCTTCTGCGGCTATGCCTGAAATACGGACGACTTCCAGCAACACATCGGCCAGCCATTTTTTACCTTCAGGGTCATAGGGCACTTCTTTGCGGCCTTCATAATATTCATAGGTAAGTGAGCCTTTCGAATCACTTTCGATGATAATGGCGCGGCGGTTGCCAAAGGTTTTTTTACTGATCTTTAAATAACCACCAGGAGTAATGGCAGTGATTCGCGTGTCATCGTCGTTCACCGATACATCACCCTTTACCTGAACATCATAATCGGTAAATGAATCGGAATAACGAATGGATCTACGATCATCGTTGCAGGTGGAGTTAAAAGTGATATCCTGCGCCAGTAAGGCTGTTCCTGAGATTAAGATCGCAAGTAAGAGGAGCGTTTGTCTCATTTTAATTTGAAGCGTTTTCATGGTTTAAATTGTTTAATGATTCAATTTTTGACGCTACAAAGAAAAGATGAGTTCAAGGCGAAAAAAAACAAATTGTAATGAATTGTTGGATGAATGTATTGAGTTGCAGAAATTGCTTTGCAAATGAATTTTAGAAAGAACTATTCTAAAATACAAAGGCATCAACTATAAATAACTCAGCCACCATTTATCCTTATTTTTGGCTTTGTAGATCATGTATTTTTTGCAGAACGGATATAGCAGCAGCACTACAGCCATCCAAATAACATAAACTACCCAAAGCGGGTAGCCATAATCAAGCAGCGGGGCTTTCAGAAAGTTGCTTCCTGTAAATATCATTTTGTGCCAGTCGCCACCGGTGATCACCATTCCCAAAACAGCCAGCGAATGGATTACGATCATGTGGAGGAAATAATAAAACAGCGGCACCCTTCCAAAAACCAGCAGGAAATTGGTAACACGATTTTTGACCGGTTCAATCACTGCCAGAAATAACAAGGCCGGTCCGATGGTGATCAACAAATAAACAATTGAAGGCGGGTATTTGGTTACATTGAAAAATGACAACATCGTGTAAAGGAAATTGCGCTGCTCCGACCAGGGATGAAGGTCGCCATACACATTAATCCCACGAAGCACATAGAACAGAGCAATAGCTCCGAAGCCCATTCCCAACAACCACTTCCTCCTGCGTTTGGGGTTAAAATCGGGTTTGTATAAAGTGCCGAAGCAGTAGCCAAGCACCATCAGTCCGATCCAGGGAATAACAGGGTATCCAATTAAAACCAGGAAATCAGGTGTTAACTGCAAGCGGGCACGCTGGTGGAGAATGTACCAGATGATCGAACTAAAGCTAGATCCTTCCACCGTAAACTGATCGAGCAGGTTATGTCCGGCCACCAACACAAATCCGGTTATCAGCAAAACCTTTTTAGGCAAATAAATCAGTAAAGACAGCACAATCATGCTAACACCAATGGCCCATATCACCTGGAAGATCAAAAAACTATAGGTGATATTGAAGGTCCAGATCAGGTTATTTACAGTAACCTCCAGAAAGATAAGCCAAACCCCGCGGGTCCAAAGAAAGCGGGATAGCTCTTTATTCGATTTTTTACTTCCGTATAAAAAAGCCGAGGTGCCGGCCAGGAAAATAAAAGCCGGGGCACAGTTGTGAGTTATAAAACGTGTGAAAAACACAAAAGGAGTAGTGGTTTCCAGGTCGGTAGGGTCAACAAAGAAAGACCCGAAATGAAAATAATCCCGCACATGATCCAGTGCCATGATCACCATAGCCAGTCCGCGCAGGATATCAATCGATTCTATCCGCGACGATTTGATCTTTTCCATAGTAATGTTTTTTTAGTTGGTAAGGGGAAGAAGTAGTTGGTTTAGATAATGGATGATGAATTCCATCATCGTTCTTATTGAAGAATAGCATTGGCAACATGGAATAATAAACAATGGAATTTGGAAAGAGTTTGATAAGGGGTGCGGCAAGTTTGATAATCGGGGAGGAGCTAACGTTTCTGTGATTTGGATAGTTGGCGCTTCTTTCGCAGGATGCTGGTTAGTTTGATTGCCGTTTTTAACTACAATTTCTTTTCATAGTAATAATCTTCGCACAAGTCTGCTGCGCTGCCAGCTTGTGCTAAGACCTGCGCGATTGGGTAATTAATCTTTATGCATCAGAATTTCACTTTTCTTTTTTTTAATAAAATTCCCCATTTCACTCAGGTCGAACACTTTTATGGGGGTCACGATACAGAAGTAGCTGGTGGTGAAGTAATACGTTTTTTTTTCGTTTTTAAACTTGATTGAATAAACAGGTGGTGCAATAAGCCAATATTTTTTAAGATCACTTACTTCGCTCCATTTTTTAACATATTTTTTTCCATTTGCCATGAATTCAAGTTCGTTGTTGCTGATTCTCAATTTTATAATTTTATGACCAATGGCAAGATGAAAGAGAATGCATAGAAGTCCTAGTAACAATGGAAAAAAACTGTCACCCAATGCTGCATTACGTTTTACTCCGTTCACTGTAATTTCAATAGAGGGGTCAAACATGATCCAGATTGAAATAACTATGAACAATAGACCAATTATCAATGGAATAAATTTTACATTCACATAGCTATAGGTGCTGCTTTGGTACATTTTATACCTTATTTATTGGTTTGTATATGAAGCTCAGCGGCTGAAGGAGTATTTGATCTAAAACATATTGTTGTGGTCCGTTCATTCATTAATTCGTTCTTGAATTATACCTCTTTTTATCACCGAATTAATCGATAAAGTATTGCTTATTTCTTCTAAAGGGTTTTTATCGAGCAATACCATATTCGCAATTTTCCCAACTTCTATGGACCCCAAACTATCTTGAGCGTTCATCATTTTGGCCGCATTCAAGGATCCCATTTTAATGATATTTAAAGGTTTCATTCCTCCAAGATTTAAAAGCTGCATTTCTTCATGTAGACTGTAACCGGGAAAATTGAAGTCATTCCCTGTATCGGTACCCAAAACCATATTAAATCCCATTTCATCTAAAAATCGGATGTCCTCAACTTGTGGAATGATGAATGATTCAAGACTATTATTAGATAGTCCGTATTCATCCATCAGAATGCGAATGTAGCGTTTTGCTTGCTCAATTGAACCTGGATTAATTTCATATTTTGACTCTTTGTAGGCATTTAGCATATATGGAGAATCAAACCATTCCATATGTATCGGGTACAGAAACGACTTGTCAATCATTAAGGTAGTTACCCAGGATGGGTTTATTTTTATAAACTTTTGGAGGAGTTTCATTTGAATGCTATCCATAGGATCAATGTTTACCCCAGTAAAATGGACAAGGTTTTGAACTCCACCATTGATAGCCATTTCAAGCTCTATGTTATCACTTATGTGAGCAAATACTTCCATACCATATTTTGAAGCCTCCTTTACAGTTTGGTTAATAAACGATTGAGGTATCCTTTCAACAAAAGGAGGAGCCGGACCATCTTCAATCGTTAGCTTTATTCCAACAATCGGATATTTACACGCTTCTTGAACAAGCCGTTGGATTTGCAGGGTGTCTTTTAGATAAAAGATAGATGCTCCATCTCGCCAATTGTTATTTGAATAGGTTTTGGAAGGATGCCGACCCTCCATAGAAAAGTGTTGGCTTGTATGAAATACGATAGGTGCCGGTATAGAATCCTGATTGCCTTGTTTGCGCATTGCAGCATAGAATTCATTTGTACACAAGCTTCCTCCGGTAATAAAGATTGAAGTTACTCCGTAATGAATAAATCTGGGGAAATCTCTTTCAAAATTTCCTGTATGCACATGGCAATCAAACAAACCGGGAATAAGAAATTTTCCGGATCCGTCTATCCTGTTCTTTTCATTGCCTGGCAATGCAGTATCAATTGCAGCAATTTTTCCTCCGATGATCCCTATTGAAACTCCGGCCTGAAGAGGTTCACCCGTTCCATCAATTAGATTTACATTGCTTATCACTAAGTCATATTGGTCTGTCTGATCAGAAACACAAGATGCTAAAAACAAGATCGAAATTAGAGTTATTAAATGTTTCATATTTTTTAATTGACATTTTATTGTTCTTTATTTTATCGTAATAATACGAATATACCGATTAAATTCTTTAATAATTATTACTGTTTTGGGAATAATGTTACCAGACATAAGTGCAATAACGATTTGTTAGCACCTTCATTTACTTATTATTTTTCATTTTTTAATATTTGGTAAGGCATCTCTTTTTGTATTTCCTTTTCTTGAATTATTATGAAGTTATAAAATGTTTCCTTCGCAAAACCTGGAATTTCTTCGTGGTCAAATAGAATTAATGCTCCCCAGGGATAATTGTAAATTGAAATAAGTCCATACTTTTTGTTCCAATAAATATAACACTCTTCATCGGCGCTATTTATAACATCATAATAGCTCTTTATTAACTCAATTTTATCATTTTTATAATCAAAAAAAACCGTGTCAATATTTTTACAGAACTCATTATAAAAGAAGAAGGAATCGTTAACAATGGAGAATGAATATCTAAAAATTGAATCATCTCTTAATGAATCGCAATAAATATAATTCTTTACAAAAAAACTTAACCCTACTGCATTTGCCATATCTGGGCTTGGCCCAGGAAAATATGAGCCACTTAGTTCTTTTACTTCATTTAAACATTTTTTAGAAATTATGCCATGGTATACTTTTGGCATTTTTGCTAAAGTTGTGCCACTTGATTTAAAACTTTTTGTAAACTCAAGGTTTGCATCTAATTTATGAGTTCCTATAATATTGGAAGGATAGTAAAATTTACCTGCAAAATTGTGTACTTTAAGAATTACATCAGGCCATATATACCGTGCAAATTTCACATAGGCGCCATCAATGTTTTGACTTTTCATAAACTTCACAAAGTCAATGATTGATGGAACAACCCCATCATCAACGCCAATCATGCAAACGTATTCACCCTTTGAATGCTCAATAGCTAAATCACAGTTCTGGACAACCGAAATATTTTGGTTTGTATAATAATATCTTATTTTTAAACAATTCAAGGAATCCAAAAAGGCTTTAAAATCTGAATTATCAGTACTATTATCTTGAATAATCACCTCAAAATCATCTGATTCAAATTTCAACAATGCATTTACTAGATACTTTAAACTAGAATATCTGTTTTTAGTGGGAATAGTAATGCTTAATAAAGGATTGTTGCTCATTTCTATTGCTATTTATAAACTATTAAAAAGTATCTCCAGAATACTCAAGGCTATCAATACTAGTTTTGTAATTATAGAGCATCAATTCAACATGTTCACTTGTAAAATGGAGTTTCATCTTTTCTTTTGCAATCCTAATCCAACTATAGTTTTCATAAAATTTTATTAATGATTCCTTACAAAGTAAAACTCCTACAATATCTTTACTTTTTATGAATGAGTTTACCTGTTGCATTAATAGTTTCCCATAACCCTTTGCTTGTTCGGCTGAACAAACATTACCAACTCCTATTGCTTTTATAATATCGTTATTGATAATAATTGATATATTGATAAAGTTTGAGTAAGCAATTAATTTTTTGTTATCATATACTAAGAAATGCAAATCATTTGAATCTAAATTTTTATCCATCCATTTTAGTTGGCTCTCTACTGAATAATTCCCAAATACAGATTTTATTTTACAAATTTCCAGCTTTTCATTATATGAAATATCTTGATGTTTAATTATTTTAACAGTTTCCATAGTATGTATATTTCAAAATTACAATTTAACCCACCATCCACATGGCAAATTTAATTGCTTATCAGAAAATTCATTCACTCCCAAAAAATTCATTGCTGAGCTCTCAAAAACCGAATACAAATCATTCCTTAAATGCATTTTTGAAGCATAAAATCCTTTTTCCCTAAAATCCTTTAACAATTCATCTCTATTATCAGACAGTACGGTATAGGCCCAAAAGGATGGATTTGTTTCTGCTCTTTGTTTTAATGATTTTATTTTAGGAATTTCCGCTAATTTCTCACACCAAATTTCTGCATTTGCTCTTTGTATCGAATAAAGGTTAGAAATATAATCCATTTGACAAGAGCCAACATAACCTGAAATATTATTCATAGTGCATCCATCTCCTGCCATTGAAATGTCACAATTCATAGATATTTCTCCTAAATCATCTCTAAATATTGACCTCTCAATCCCATAATCTCTCAATAAACATGCTTTCTCATATAACTCCTTATTACTAAAAGCTAATCCACCGCCGTCAATCGCATTGGGTAATCGAACAGGTGTAAAAGAATAACATACAATATCTGTATTAGTGTTCCCCAATTTTTTTTCTTTATATTCTGCTCCAAACGATTCAGAGGCATCTTCAATAACTATTATTCCATTTTCTTTTGCTATAGCATTTATTTCATCAATATACCCAGGATATCCACCCCAATGATAATGTAAAATCGCTTTTGTTTTATGAGTAATTTTTTTTCTTACGTCTTCAGGATTTAAAGTTCCAGTTTGAGGATCAATATCAGCCCACACAACTTTTGCTCCGGCAAAAGCCACAGGCTGAGTGGTAGCTAAACAACTCATAGGAGATACAATAACTTCGTCTCCTTGTTTAATATCGAGTAACTTGAGAGCAAAAAAAACAGAATTACATGAAACCGTAATAATATTAGGATTACCAACAAATTCTCTTAATTTTTCTTCAAATTTCTTTGTATAAGTACCGTATGCCAGCTGACCCGAATAGAGGATATTATTCAACCCTTCCGATATATCATTAGGCATAAATACTTTGTATAAAGGAATCATTTCACCATCCTTTTTTAATTACAGAAACAATTTTTTCTCTATCTTCTTTTGTAACCCACCACCCACATGGAATATGCACCCAACTCTTTTCAAATGCATCAACTTGGGTTAAATGAACTTTTGATTCATGAAATATTGTATGTAAATCGTTTCTTTTATGCAACTCGGAAGCCATAACACCATTATCAGCCATCATTTTAATAAAAGCATCCCGCTTGTCTACTTTCATGGTATATAACCAGTACGAAGGCTCTGATTTAGGGTAATATGTCATTAGTACAATGCCTTCAACACC
>ERZ795053.1831-NODE-1831-length-26460-cov-11.886612_pt1 | contig 26460 bp, 26 predicted proteins | sample MGYA00375137_ERZ795053 | MGnify/ENA primary metagenome ERZ795053 (study PRJEB30182, sample SAMN05720284) | activated sludge metagenome | isolation source: Anaerobic digester | place: Hong Kong | collected 2014-12-17 ...
TGCTCGACAAGCTACTCTCAGACCACGACGTTGCATCCACGGCTTGAATCCACCGGCGCCAGATGGCTCACGGATTTGCGGACTGCTAACGGCTGTGGCGGGGGGCGCCCCCTCAGGCCGCCGGTCCCAACCGCGGCCAGTCGGCGGCCGGACACCGGTCCATCACCACATCGAGGCCCGCTTCCCGCGCCCGGCGGGCCGCCTCCTCGTCGATCACGTCGAACTGCATCCACACCGCGCCGGCGCCGACCGCGATGGCGGCATCCACCACCGGACCCACCAGTTCGCTGCGCACGAAGCAGTCCACCACATCCGGCTTGCCCAGCAGGGCCGCGGCGTGCTCAACCGTCGCGAAACCATGGGCCCCCAGCGCATCCTCGGCTCTGGGGTGGATGGGCACGATCGTGCGACCCTTGCGCTGCAGGAACTCCGCGACACCGTAGGCCGCGCGGGCACGATTCGTGCTGAGCCCCACGACGAACCACGACTGCGCATCCGCCAGCAACTTGGCCACCAGTTCGTCATCGCCGTAGAGGCCGGGGTCGCGCGGGCTGGAGGGCACCCCGGGCAGCCGGCACACCTCGCCGTCGGGCGTCATCCGACCTCCGCCGAACGCACGACCTCACCCTTGGCCGCCGCTGTGTCGCGCAACGCCTCCTGGAACTCGCGCATCCGCTCCTGAAGCGTGGGGTCGCCGGCCGCGAGGATCCGCACCGCCAGCAACCCGGCGTTGCGGGCGTTGCCGATCGCCACGGTCGCCACTGGCACACCGGCGGGCATCTGCACGATGGACAACAAAGAGTCGAGGCCGTCCAGTTTCGCCAGGGGCACCGGCACACCGATCACCGGCAGCGGCGTCACCGACGCGAGCATCCCCGGCAGGTGCGCGGCACCACCGGCGCCGGCGATGATCACCCGCAACCCGCGATCGGCGGCGGTCCGGCCGAACTCCAGCATCTCCTCGGGCATGCGGTGGGCCGAGACCACGTCCTTGTGACAGTCGATGCCGAACTCGGCGCAGGCCTTCACGGCCTCCGACATCACCGGCCAGTCCGAATCGCTGCCCATGACGACCGCGACCTGCGGTTCACTCATCAATGGCTCCCTGGAAGTAGTCGGCGGCGTGCCAGGCGCGCTCCCGCAACTCGGACTCGTTGTCGCCGAGTGCGGTCACATGGCCCACTTTGCGCCCAGGACGCACACCTTTGCCATACAGATGGATCTTCAGACCGGGGTCGCGGGCCATCACGTGCCGGAAGGCCACGTGCAGATCCGGGAGTTCACCACCCAGGATGTTGACCATCACCGCCTTCGGCTGCCGGGGCCGGGGATCGCCGAGTGGCATGTTCAGCACCGCCCGCAGATGGTTCTCGAACTGGGACGTGTAGGCCCCTTCGATGCTCCAGTGCCCCGAGTTGTGCGGCCGCATCGCCAACTCGTTGATGACCAGGCCGTCAGGGGTGTCGAACAACTCGACCGCGAGCATCCCGACCACGCCGAGTTCCTTGGCCACCCCGAGTGCGAGTGCTTCGGCCTCCTCCGCTGTCGCACCGTCGGGGGCACAGGGGGCGACCACCTCCACACAGATCCCGTCGGTCTGCACGGTGCGCACCGGCGGGTACGCCACGGCCTGCCCGTGCGGCGAGCGGGCGACCTGCACGGCCACCTCCTGGGTGAAGCCGACCATCTCCTCGACCAGCCAGACCGCATCGGGCCCGAGATCGTGGGACATCACCTCCGCAGCCTCTTCGAGGGTCTCGACGACCCACACGCCCTTGCCGTCGTACCCGCCCTTCGACGCTTTGAGCACCTTGGGCCACGGACAGTCGAAGGCCGCGACGTCCTCGGCGGCAGCCACGACCTGCCAGCGCGGGACCGGGAACCCGGCAGCCTCCAGCCGACGGCGCATGGCGGCCTTGTCCTGGGCGAACTCCAACGCCGCCGAACCCGGGTAGACCGGCACCCCGTCCGCCTCGAGGCTCTTGATGATCTCCTGCGGCACGTGTTCGTGGTCGAACGTCACGACGTCGACACCATCTGCCAGTGCCCGGATGGCGGCCGCGTCCCGGGCGGTCCCGACCGACATCGCGGGGATCACCTGGGACGCGCTGTCGTGTTCGGAGTCGGCCAGAACGTGCAGTTGGACACCCAGCGCGATGGCCGGCTGCTGACTCATCCGCGCCAACTGGCCACCCCCGATGATGCCGACCCGCGGGGTGCCGGGGGGTAGGTCAGGCACCGGGCAGTCCGAGGTCGCGGGCGATCAGCATGCGCTGCACCTCGCTGGTCCCCTCACCGATCTCGAGGATCTTCGCGTCCCGGTAGAAGCGACCGGCGGGGAACTCGATCATGAACCCATAGCCCCCGTGGACCTGGGTCGCGGCGCGGGCGTTGTCCATCGCCGCCTCCGATGTGTAGAGCTTCGCGATAGCCGCCTGCTGCTTGAACGGCTCACCGCGCTGCATACGTCCGGCGGCCTCCCGCCAGGACAGACGCGACAGATGCGCACGCATCTGCATGTCGGCGATCATGAACTGGACCGCCTGGTTGGTGCCGATGGGACGGCCGAAGGCCTCCCGGTCATGTGCGTACCGCACGGACTCGTCGACACACCCCTGGGCCAGGCCGGTTGCCAGCGCCGCGATCGCGATGCGGCCCTCGTCGAGAATGGACAGGAACTGCGCGTAGCCACGGCCACGTTGCCCCACAAGATTGGCTGCGGGCACGCGGACGTCGACCAGCGATACCTCGTGGGTGTCGCTGGCATCCCAGCCGACCTTCTTGTAGGGCTCCGACACGCTCAACCCGGCTGTCCCTGCCGGGACGAGGATGCTGGAGATCTCCTTGCGCCCGTCATGCTCGCCGGTCACCGCCGTGACCGTGATCAACCCGGTGATGTCCGTCCCGGAGTTTGTGATGAAGGCCTTCGTGCCGTTGATGACCCACTCGTCGCCGTCGAGGCGAGCCGTGGTGCGAGTACCGCCGGCATCTGATCCCGCCCCGGGCTCGGTGAGTCCGAACGCGCCGAGCATCTGTCCCGAGGTGAGTTTCGGCAGCCACTGCGCTTTGAGTTCGTCGGAGCCGAAACGGTAGATCGGCATCGCGCCGAGGCTCACCGCCGCCTCCAACGTGATGGCAATGGACGAGTCGACCCGGGCCAATTCCTCGATCGCCACGCACAGGGCGGCGTAATCCCCACCCATCCCGCCGTACTCCTCGGGGAAGGGCAGCCCGAACAGGCCCATTTCGGCCATCTGACTCACCAGCGGGTAGGGGAACTCCCCTCGGGCGTAGTAGTCCCCGATGACAGGTCCGACGACATCGTGCGCGAACGCTTCGACGGCCTTGCGCAACGCTTCGTGCTCGTCGCTGAGTCGTAGATCCATCAGTCCTCCGGTGAGTAAAATCACGGACGAGTCCTAGCCTAGTTTCCCGTGTCCGCGGGTACCCTTGAGAGGTGGAACTCCCTGTCGCCGTGAAGTCACTGTGGCTGCGCGCCGAAGATCTGGTGCACCAGATCATGAAGTTCGGCGTCGTCGGCCTCGTGGCACTCGTGGTGGATGTGGGACTGTTCAACATTCTGCGCTTCGCCGGTGGCGAGGGCCCGCTGTACGACAAGCCGCTGACGGCCAAGGTCATCTCCGTCATCGTGGCGACGACTGTGGCCTACATCGGCAACCGCATCTGGACGTTCTCCGACCGAGGCCGGACCAGTTATCTGCGCGAGTACGTCCTCTTCTTCGTGCTCAACGGCGTCGCACTTCTGATCACCCTGAGTTGCCTGTGGTTCAGCCACTACGCACTCGGACTCACCAGCCCACTGGCCGACAACATCAGCGCCAACGTGATCGGCCTCGGCCTCGGCACCCTGTTCCGCTTCTGGTCCTACCGCAAATGGGTCTTCCCAGAGGTGCCCGAGAGGATCGTCGCCGACGAGGCCCTGGTCTGAGCCTCGCCATCCCCGCCCCGTTTGTGACGTTGTTGGTGCCCGGCTGGGCCGCATTGTTGCGACGTCACACACCTCCCCCTGGGCACCGCACCTTCGTCACAGGCACCTAGACCGGGGTGACCCCGTGGCGACGGTGGGAGAAGAACCGGTCCTTGGTACGCGCCCGGTCGATCCGCGTGATCAACTCGGACCGCAGATCCTCGGGTTCGATCACCGCATCCACGACCAACTCCGATGCCAGTCGCATCACATCGATGTCCTGCTCGTACTCCTCGCGCATGGCCAGGATGAACTTCGTCTTCTCGTTGTCGGTCTCCAGCGCCGCGATCTTGTTGGCGTACACGGCGTTCACCGCGGCCTCTGCCCCCATCACCGCGATCTTGGCGGTCGGCAGCGCGATGGTTGCGTCCGGGTCGAAGCCGGGGCCGGCCATCGCGTAGAGCCCCGCGCCGTATGCCTTGCGCACCACCACACACACCTTGGGCACCGTCGCCTCGCTGATCGCGGTGATCATCTTCGCCCCGTGCCGGATGATCCCCTGCTTCTCCACGATCGTGCCGACCATGAATCCGGGAACGTCCGAGAGGAACACCAAGGGGACGTTGAAGGCGTCGCACAACTGCACGAACCGCGCCGCCTTGTCCGCGGAGTCCACGAACAGCGCGCCGCCTTTGGAACTGGAGTTGTTGGCCACCACACCGACGACCTCCCCGTCGAGCCGCGCGAATCCGACGATGAGTTCGGTGGCCCACAACGCGTGGATCTCGAAGAAGGAGTCCGCGTCGACCAAGCCCCGGATGTAGCGGTACATGTCGAAGGCCTGCCGCTCGGACTCCGGCACGAGGGCTCGTAGGTCGACGTTGGCGGGCTCGGCGGTCGGTGCTGCCGGTGGGTCGAACTCCCAGTTGTCGGGCAGGTAACTCAAGTACCTCCGCACGCCCAGCAGAGCATCGGACTCGCTCTTGACCAACATGTGGCCCACCCCGCTGTCGACGCAGTGCACACGGGCACCACCCATCTCCTCCAGCGTGGTCTTCTCCCCGGTGACCATCTGCACCATCCGGTCGCTGGCGAGGTACATGCTGGCGTTGCCCTCGACCATGATCACGATGTCGCAGAAGGCCGGGATGTAGGCACCGCCGGCCGCGGACGGCCCGAACAGTGCGCATACCTGTGGGATCGCGCCGCTGGCCTTGACCTGGGTGTGGAAAATCTTGCCCGCCCCCCGCCGACCCGGGAACAGGTCCACCTGGTCGGTGATCCGGGCCCCCGCGGAGTCCACCAGGTAGACCATCGGCACGCCGGTCTTCAGCGCCACTTCGATGATCCGGATGATCTTCTCGACCGTTCTGGCACCCCAGGAGCCGGCCTTGACCGTCGAATCGTTGGCCATCAGGCACACGGTCCGGCCGTCGATGGTCGCGGTGCCGGTCACGACACCATCGGCGGGCAGGCCATCCGCCTTCACGTTGGCGTAGAGCCCGTCCTCCACGAAGGAGTCGGGATCGACGAGCCGCTCGATGCGTTCGCGGGCGAAGAGTTTTCCCCGCCTCGCGTTCGCCTCGTGGTATTTCTTGGCCCCGCCGGCCCGCACCTGATCAGCCAGCGACTTGAGTTGTTCGGTGTCCACAGTCCGTAGCGTATTGGGATCAGTCGGGAAGACCGGTGCCCCGGGACAGCACGAAGGCGCGCAGGACCCCGAAGCCGCGGACCGGGCGTCCCCGTTGGCCCCGCAGGACGTAGTGCGGATCGTCCTGCAGGTGCGCCCTCGTCTCGGCGTCCACCAGCGTGCCACCGGGCTTGGCCATGGCGGTCAGACGACTGGCCAGGTTGACGGTCGTGCCGAACACATCGCCCATGCGAGACAGCACCTGCCCCGTGGCCAAACCGACGCGAACCTCCGGCACGCTGTCGTCCTCGGCATGGGTGGCGTGCAGCCGCAAGGCGATGTCGGCAGCCTGTTCAGCGGTCGTCGTCGTGAACAGAACCTCGTCGCCCACCGTCTTGACCAAGCGGCCGCCGCACGCTGCCACCACGTCGGCGCTGACACCTTCGAAACGCTGCACCAGTCGCGCGAGGTCCTTCTCGGGCAGCCGGCGGGACAGCCGCGTATAGCCGACCATGTCGGCGAACCCCACCGACATCACCCCGGCCTCGGCGCCGTCCGCGGATTCCACACCTGTGGTGGCCGCACGGGTGACGGCAGTCGCCAACGCCCGGCGCCACACGTAGACCAGCAACGCCTCAAGATCCGGGAGCAGCTCATCGAGTTCGTCGGAGAAGGTGTCCAGGGTGCTTATGGCCAAGCCATCGGCGACGTCGAGGATCTCCCGGCGCTCAAGGTGGCCGGCCAGGGAGTTGACCTGCCAGTCCGCGAGCCGGGCGGTCGTCTGTCCCAACCCGCGCACCAGATCGCTGGCGGTGTCCTCATCGAGATGTCCCACATCGATCAGGTGCAGCATGCGGTGCAGTGCCGCGACATCGGCGTCGGTGAAAGCTCGGGCCTCTCCGACATCGGCGTACCCCATGGAGCGCCACAGGACCCGGGCCGACTCAAGCGGGACGCCGGCATCCTTCGCGACCTCTTCCCGTGTGTACTTGATGGGGCCGCCGAGCAGGCGCTCCTGGAATCGGGTGACTGCTGGGTCGTGCTCCTCGTGGCCCGGGTTCTCTGTCACGATTCGTTGGTCGGCGGACTGGGATCGATACCGCTGGAACGGGCCCGCCGGAAGGCGTCGTCCTCGTCGTGCAGCCGGTAGACCTCTCGCTGCACATTCTCGACATCGGGGATGTTCTCGATGATCAGCTGTCCGCTCTCCGCAGCACTTTGCACCATCAGGGTGCCGGTGTTGAGCAGTCGCTCCCACACGGTGTTGTCGAACGAGACGTCGTTGACCTTCGACAAGGGCATGTCCCGGCCCTTTCGGGACAGAATGCCCGTGCGGATGATGATCCGGCGGTTCGTGAATACGTACTGGGTCGTCCACCAGAACAGGAACGGCCGGATGACCAGCACGATCAGGGCGATCAGAGCCGCCACCCCGATGACCCACAGCATGATCGTTGCTGTCGAGCCGTCGAACCACGAGTTCACCTTGCCCATGAGGTAGGCGAACACGCCGATGATGACCAGCAGCCAGATCACCGGCCAGATCAGCGTTTTCCATGCCGGACGCAACTCGAACTGGATCTGTTCGTCATTGCCGAGCAGTTTCTGCGGGTAGCCCATAAGCGAATCGTGCCACGTCCGGGGCATAAGATCACGCCTTCGGTGCACACGCGCGACCGCCGCGGGCTTCGTGCGCCAGGCGGTGCAGTACTACGCCGGCCTCGCGGTGGTCATCGCACATTCCCGTTAGAGATCGGCATCCTGGTTAGAGACACGGCACTCCGGTTAGCCCTGTACGGCCGTGGGACTCTAACCAACCTGCCGCCGACTAACCAACATGCCGATCTCTAACCGGACTGTCCACAAAGACCCTGACCGACCCTGCAACCGGGCCAACGCCTCGTGGCGGGGTATCAAGCGCCACCGCGACCAGATTGGCCTGGATCTGCCACCTCCCTGGACAGAACAGTCAGCCGGATACGGCCGGCGAGCGCTCACCAAAGCGGCCCGGATGACCGGCCCACCCCCTGGAACGCCTCAGCTCAGCGTCACATCCGCAGCGTCGACCGTGCGCACGATCCCCTCGCGGTCGACCAGCAGCCGACCTTGCTCGTCGATGTCCACCGCACGTCCGCGCCAGGTCTCGCCCGGGGTGCTCACCTCGACATGGCGGTCGAGCGTGACGCACTGCCCTGCGTAGGCGTCCGCCAGTCCGCACCGACGCGCGTCCCCGGCGGCTTCCACGAAGCGGGTCCACCAACCGTGCAGGTTGCCCACCACAGTGGCTGCCAGCGCGTCCGGGTCGGGGTCACCGCCGACCTCGGCGACGCTGACGGCCTTCGGGTCCGGCCGTTCGCCGGCGAACGCGAGATTGATCCCCATCCCGACGATCACACTCGAGCCATCACGCACCGACAGGATGCCGGCGAGTTTGCCGCTGCGGGCCACGACGTCGTTGGGCCACTTCACCGAGACGTCCGTGCCGCCGGCGTCCCGCACCGCGTCCGCAACCGCCACACCGGCCAGAAGTGAGATCCAGCCCCACGCGCTGACTGTGCTGGGCACGTCCAGCCGCACCGAGAAGGTCAAACCTTCACCCGGGCGGCTCACCCAGGTACGGGCCAGCCGGCCGTGTCCTGCCGTCTGCACCTGTGCGATCCGGACCAACCCGTGTCCCGGCAGCCCCACCAGATCGTCGTTGGTCGAGCCGGTGGTCGCCACGACCTCCGGAGCCGGCCACCCGATCCGGGCACAGACGTCGGTCACCGCGTGGAATCGATCAGTGTTCACGTTGCTACCGTACAAATCATGAGCGCCCAATCGGCAGATTCGAGTCCGGACCTCACCACCACCGCCGGGAAACTGGCCGACCTCGCCGCTCGCCGCGAGGTCGCAGCCGTCGCCGGTGGTCAGCGGGGGATCGACAAGCAGCACTCACGCGGGAAGATGACCGCACGCGAGCGGATCGAGTGGCTGCTCGACGAGGGCAGTTTCGTGGAGCTCGACGAACTCGCCCGTCACCGCTCCAACAACTTCGGCCTGGACAAGAACCGGCCGTACGGCGACGGCGTGGTCACCGGCTACGGGACCATCGACGGCCGGCCGGTGTGCGTGTTCGCGCAGGATTTCACCGTCTTCGGCGGCAGCCTCGGCGAGGTCTTCGGCGAGAAGATCGTCAAGGTCATGGACATGGCCATGAACACCGGCGTTCCGGTGATCGGCATCAACGACTCCGGCGGAGCGCGCATCCAGGAGGGTGTGGTGTCCCTGGGCCTGTACGGGGAGATCTTCCAGCGCAACGTCCATGCCTCCGGCGTCGTTCCGCAGATCTCCCTGATCATGGGCCCGTGTGCCGGCGGTGCGGTCTACTCCCCGGCCATCACGGATTTCACCGTGATGGTCGACAAGACCTCGCACATGTTCATCACCGGCCCCGACGTCATCAAGACCGTCACCGGCGAAGACGTGGAGTTCGAGGAACTCGGTGGTGCCCGTACCCACAACAGCAAGTCCGGGGTCGCCCACTTCATGGGCAACGACGAACAGGACGCCCTCGACATCGTCAAGAACGTCTTGAGCTACCTGCCGAGCAACAACATGGATCCGGCACCGGTCTTCGACAACCCCGCGACCCTCGACATCACCGATGAGGACCGCGAACTCGACACGATCATCCCGGACTCCCCCAACCAGCCCTACGACATCAAGACCGTGATCGAGCACGTCCTCGACGACGGCGAGTTCCTCGAGGTCCAGCCGCTATGGGCTCCCAACATGGTGATCGGCTTCGGCCGGGTCGAGGGACGGTCGGTGGGCGTGGTGGCCAACCAGCCGATGCAGTTCGCCGGCACCCTGGACATCGACGCCAGCGAGAAGGCGTCGCGCTTCGTGCGCACCTGCGACGCGTTCAACGTCCCGGTGATCACCTTCGTCGACGTGCCCGGCTTCCTTCCCGGCACCGACCAGGAGTGGAACGGGATCATCCGCCGCGGCGCGAAGCTGATCTACGCCTACGGGGAGGCCACTGTCCCGAAGGTCACGATCATCACCCGCAAGGCGTACGGCGGAGCGTACGTCGTCATGGGCTCGAAGCACCTCGGTGCCGACATCGAACTGTCGTGGCCCACCGGCCAGATCGCCGTGATGGGCGCCCAGGGCGCAGTGAACATCCTGTATCGCAAGGAGGTGGCCGCTGCGGCCGACCCGGATGCCGAGCGGGCGCGGCTCATCGCCGAGTACGACAACACCCTGGCCAACCCCTACCTGGCAGCCGACCGCGGATACGTCGACCGTGTGATCATGCCGCACGAAACCCGGATCCAGGTCGTCCAGGCGCTACGGGCCCTTCGCACCAAACGCGAGGTGCTGCCCCCCAAGAAGCATGGGAACATTCCCCTGTGAACATCGAGGTCTCCCACGGCAACCCCAGCGACGAGGAGCTGGCGGTGGTGGTGGCGCTGCTGACGGCGGCTCACAGCGCCCCGACGGCGGCTGACGAGCCCCAGCCGTCGAACTGGGCGCGGCCGGTCATGCGGCAGACCCCGGCCCCTGGGCCGGGCGCATGGTGGCGATCAGGAATCCCCCAGCCGTGATCGACGTCAGCGTCATCGTCCCGGTCTTCAACAAGGCCCCGTACCTGCCTGAACTCCTGGACAGTCTGCAGCGGCAGACCTCGGAGTCCTTCGACGTGTGGCTGGTCGACGACGGTTCGACCGACGGTTCCGAGACGCTGTGCGACGAGATCGCGGCCGAGGACCAGCGGTTCCACGTCATCCACCAGCCGAACTCCGGCTGGCCTGGTCGGCCGCGCAACGTCGGGATCGACGTCAGCGAGAGCCGCTACCTGTTCTTCGCCGACGCCGATGACTGGTGCGAACCCACGCTGCTGGCCGATCTGGTTTCCTTCGCCGACGAGCATTCCAGCGACATGGTGCTACCGGTGGTGCTGTCGGAGGGACACTCCTACACCACCCGGGAGCCGGTGTTCCACAGCGCGATCGACCTCGACCCGCGGGAAGCGTTCCACAGCCTGACGCCGCACAAGCTCTTCCGGCGGGCCTATTTCGAGGCCCTGGGCCTTCGTTTCACTGAGGACCGGGTGCCGTTGGAGGACGGACAACTCGTAGCCCGGGCCTATGTGGGCGGTGGCCGGATCAGCCGGTTCGGGGAACGACTGGGCTACCACTACATGGGGCGGGAGGGCACCAACATCTCCTACGCCCCCCGGGATCCGCTGGCCCACGGACACAGCGTCGCCGACATCATGCGGTCGGCCAAGCAGGTGCCGGAGCACGCCGACGAGATCATCACGGACCTCTACCGACGCAAGTTGCTGCGCTACCTGGGCCCCCGCTACCTCCCCGGGATGCCCCCGGAGCGGCAGGCCGCCTACGTGCACGCGACTGCCGAGATCGCTGCCGAGTTCATCAGTGACCAGATGGAGTCGACGCTCACCCCATGGCCGCGCCTGGCCTCGCGCACCGCCCGACTGGACGATGCGGGGATCTCCGTGGCGCTCGCGCAGGCCCGTGCCGAGGACCTGGTCCCCGCCGAACGCAACAACGGCCACTGGTTCATCGGCCCGGTGCCGGCCGACGACATCGTGGTCATCCGCCCCAAGGCCCGCAAGGTGCCCACGAAAGGTGTCCGGGTGGTCGTGCGGCCGGAATGGCTGCGGGTCACCGCCGCCCGTCTGGAGTTCCACGTGGATACGGCCGTGGTGCCCGCCGACGAGGCGTTGAGACCTCAGCAGCCACTGGTCGGCCCTGCCCATGTCTACGCCTGCTGGGACGACGAATGCGTACCGGTCACCTACGACGGGGATCCGGCGACGGCAGACGGACTGCGCTACCAGGGCGACGGCGACGGGCGACTGGTCGTCACACCGGTCTGACACGCGAGGACCTCCATCGGCGGGCGCGCATGTCCCAGCAGACGTCAGGCCACCCAAGGACCCCTCAGGTCACGGGGACTCCCACAAGTCCGTCCAGCGCAGCCCCGCGTCGCGGACCATCCGCCGCAGCAGCGGGATCCCCAGGCCGATGACATTGGCCGGATCGCCGTCCACGCCCACGACGAAGGCCGAGCCGTACCCGTCCAGGGTGAAGCCGCCAGCCACCTGCAGTGGCTCCCCCGTAGCGACGTAGGCGGCGATCTCCTCATCGTCGATGTCGGCGAAATCCACCCGGGTGCTCGCCGCCGCCGACACCTCACCACCGGGATGGATGAAGCAGTGGCCGGTGATCAGGTACGCAGAGCGTCCACGCAGTTCGTGCCAGCGCTCGTACGCGACCTCGGGCGTGAGCGGCTTGCCAAGACTGCGGCCGTCGAGGTCCAGCACCGAGTCCGCCCCAAGCACCAGGCGACCCGGGTGGCGCGCAGCGACCCACTTCGCCTTGGCCTGCGCCAGGTGCACAGCCACCTCCGTGGGCGCCGCATCGCCCAGCTCCACCATCAGGGCGTCCTCATCGACCCCGCTGACCACCACCTCCGGGTCGATGCCGGCAGCGCGCAACAACCGCAGGCGGGACGGCGAAGCGGACGCGAGGATCAGACGCACGCTGGCATGCTACGTGGCACGCCCGATGGGCTGGCATCGGGCACTTGCCGGCGTTGATTGCTGCGCGGTTACGGGTTTGCCGGTCCGAAACCCGCAACCCTGCAGCAATCAACCGGCGCGGGAGGCCAGACGGGACCGGCGCCCCCAGCGGTCTGGGTCCGGCAGATCTCTGCCCCGCCCCCGCTGCCGGACCCCAGCCGCCTAGACTCGGGGTGTGCGCAAAGTGCTGATCGCAAACCGTGGGGAAATCGCCATCCGCGTCGCGCGGGCCTGCCGGGACGCCGGGCTGGCCAGTGTGGCCGTCTACGCCAACTCCGACCGTGACGCCCTACACGTCAAGGCCGCCGATGAGGCCTACTCGCTGGACGGCGAGACCGCTGCCGAGACCTACCTCGTGGTGGACAAACTGCTCGACGTCGCGAAGCGTTCGGGCGCCGACGCCGTCCACCCCGGCTACGGCTTCCTGTCCGAGAACGCCGACTTCGCGCAGGCCGTCATCGACGCGGGCCTCATCTGGATCGGACCGCCGCCCTCGGCCATCCGGTCCCTCGGCGACAAGGTGTCCGCCCGCCACATCGCGCAGCGCGCTGGCGCCCCGCTGGTGGCCGGCACCTCCGACCCCGTGTCCGGATCGGATGAGGTCGTCGAGTTCGCCAAGGAGAACGGCCTGCCGATCGCGATCAAGGCAGCCTTCGGCGGTGGGGGTCGTGGCCTGAAGGTCGCCCGCACCCTTGATGAGGTGCCGGAACTGTACGATTCCGCGGTGCGAGAGGCCGTGGCGGCATTCGGTCGCGGCGAGTGCTTCGTCGAGCGCTATCTGGACAACCCGCGCCATGTCGAGACCCAGGTGCTCGCCGATATGCACGGCAACGTCGTGGTGGTCTCCACTCGCGACTGCTCGTTGCAGCGCCGCCACCAGAAGTTGGTCGAGGAGGCCCCGGCCCCGTTCCTGTCCGAGGCGCAGATCGCCGAGCTCTACCGTGCAAGCAAGGCCATCGTGAAGGAAGCCGGCTACGTCGGGGCAGGGACCTGCGAGTTCCTCGTGGGCGAGGACGGCACGATCTCGTTCCTGGAGGTCAACACCCGTCTGCAGGTCGAGCACCCGGTGACCGAGGAGGTCGCCGGTATCGACCTGGTGCGCGAGCAGTTCCGGATCGCGGACGGTGAGGAGATCGGCTACGACGACCCCGAGTTGCGCGGCCACTCGTTCGAGTTCCGCATCAACGGCGAGGACCCGGGACGCAACTTCCTGCCCGCGCCAGGCGTGCTGACGGTCTGGAAGCCACCGTCCGGTCCTGGCGTGCGCCTCGACGGCGGATTCACCACCGGCGACGTCATCGGAGGCAACTTCGACTCCCTGCTTGCCAAGCTCATCGTGACGGGGGCCGACCGGCAACAGGCACTCGAGCGCGCCCGCCGGGCACTCGCGGAGTTCGAGGTCGAGGGCATCGCGACCGCGCTCACCTTCCACCGGGTGGTGGTAGAAGACCCGGCCTTCGCGCCCCTGGACCCCAAGCAGCCATTCACGGTGCACACCCGCTGGATCGAGACGAGTTTCGACAATCAGATCCCGCCCTACGACGGGGGCGTCGACGCCGAGGAGGGCGAGGGCGAGCGGCAGGCGGTCACCGTGGAGGTCGGCGGCAAGCGCATCGAGGTGACTCTGCCGGCAGCGCTGTCGGTGGGCACCACGGCGGCGGCCACGGGGGGCGGCAAGCGGCCGGCCAAGCGCGCCAAGAAGTCCTCCGGCGGCGGGGCGTCGGGTGATTCCCTGACCGCCCCCATGCAGGGCACGATCGTCAAGGTCGCCGTCGAAGAGGGTCAGACGGTCGAGGCCGGTGAGTTGGTGGTGGTCCTCGAGGCGATGAAGATGGAACAGCCGCTGAATGCCCACAAGGCGGGCACGGTTACTGGGCTGAATGCCGAAATCGGAAGTACAGTTCCTACAGGGACGGTTCTCTGCGAGATCAAGGACTAGCCACCTGGAGGCGGGCCATGCGACGGGTGCTGTTGGCACTACTACCCCTGCTACTCGTCGGATGGGTCGCGAGCCCGGCCGCCGCGACGACCGTCGACGACGTCGTGAGCGCGCTGCGTTCCGATCCGGTCTACAACGACCCTGAGGCGGAGAACGCCCTGACCGACGCTCAAGCCGCCGACCTGTCCGAACAGATCCGCAGCAGCGGTTCGTCCGTGTTCATCGCGATACTCCCGGAGGCCGCCAAGGGCTCCCAGAGCACCGAAGACGTCGTGCGATACCTGCAGAGCACCGTCGGCGAGCCGGGTACGTACGCGGCAGTGGTCGGCAACCAGTTCCGGTCCACATCCTCATCGGCGGCCACCTCTGCCTTCCAGCAGCAGCAGGGCAACGGTGTCTACGCCGTCCTCAGCCAGTTCGTGACCAACGTCGAGACGATCGACAGCGGCGGCACCGTCAGTGAACCGGCTGGCCAGACGTCATCGGGGGGCAGCGCACTCGTACCGCTGCTCGTCCTCGGTGGCCTGGCCGCGGGCGCCGGCGGCCTGGTGTTCATGGGTTCGCGACGCAAGAAGAAGGCAGCCGCCGAGGCTCTGGCGTCGGTCAAGGAGACCGTCGACGAAGACATCACCGCGTTCGGCGAGTCCTTGGACTCCGTGGATTCTGCGGCCATCACCACCGATGAGAACCGCGCGGACTGGATGGCGGCACTCGACGAGTACGACAAGGCGAAGCGTGCCTCCGACACCATGACGAACCCGTCTCAGGCCGCCACGGTCACCGAGTCATTGGACGAGGGCCGTTTCCGGGTTGCCTGCGTGCAGGCACGGCTGGCAGGGGAGCCGCTGCCGGAGCGGCGACCACCGTGCTTCTTCGACCCCCGCCATGGGCTGAGCGTGCGGGACGTGAGCTACACACCCATGGGCACGACCGCGCCCCGTGATGTCCCGGCCTGCGCCGCCTGTGCCGCAGCGATCGACGACGGTCTCGACCCCGAGATCCGGATGGTCCCGGCCACGACCGGTGGCCGGCAGCCGTACTGGCAGGCGGGACCGCAGTACGGCGGGTACGCCAGCGGCTACTACGGCAACAGTGGCATGGACCTGTTCTCCACGATTCTCGTCGGCACGATGTTGGGGAACATGATGACCGGCGGCATGTACTACGGCGGGTACGACAGCGGCTGGTCCGCCGGCGATTCCGGCATGGACTTCGGCGGTGGCGACTTCGGCGGTGGCGACTTCGGGGGCGGGGACTTCGGCGGCGGCGGGGACTTCGGCGGCTGGTGAGCCTACTTCTGCACCGTGATGTCGTCGCCACGAAGGAAGAAGCTCGCCGCTGTGATCTCATCAGCCTCCTGCCAGGCAGTGAGTTCCGGGGCCCGGTTGTTCTTGATGTAGACCGTTCCGTCCAGGATGATCCGGGCGGTGCGGGGGAAACTCAACTCGGCGTACGTCACCGCCAACGGGTCGTCGCCCAGTTGTGGCTCCACGTGCAGCGTGAACACCCCCGAAGGGTGCCCGAGCGTGAAGTCACCACCTTCGCCGGAGCGCATGTCCCCCTCGCCCAGCACCGAGTTCGGCACCGTGCCGGGCACGGCCGCAGCCGCAGCCAGGCATGTCGAACCACTGCCCGGGGCGGCGGTGTGCATGATCGATTCCAGATAGAACCGCGCAACGAGGTCGATGTCCGCGGCCGACACCGTGCGCCCGTCCATGTCCGTGTAGTCCGCCGGTTTGGCCACTGAGACCGCGAAGGGCAGCGTGGCTTTGCCGATCGTGTCCAGGGTGTAGTCGTTCCAGCCGATGAGTTCGGCGATCTTCAGACGCAGTTCCGTCAAGCGGTCGAGCATTCCATCGGGGGTCACGATGCTGCCGTCCGGCGCGGGGAGTTCGAACCCCGTGCAGCCGATGCCGAACTGCTCGGCGTCGAAGAATCCGCAGATGTTGACCATGTCGACGATCGTCACGTCGACAGTCGATCCATCACTCATCCCGACCGTGTCCACCAGTCTGCCGGTCGGGAACGTCGCCCCCGTGAAGCCCCCGCCCTGATCCCGGAAGTCGACGAGGATCTTGGCCCCGGTCCCGGGGATCCCACCCACCGTCGTTGAGCCGTCCACGCACGCCTCGCCGTTGAGCACGTCGAGGGTCATGTACATCATCTTCTGGGTGTTCGTGGAGAAGGCCCGCACCGTCAGCGAGCCGTCCGCGACATGGCCGAGCATGTTCTTCATGAGCGCGAAGACCGGCACTCCGGCCGAGATGTTCCCGCAGTTCATCTTGTAGGTGACGGTGGCCGGCTGGTCGGGGAAGATCTGGACGAACGTGTAGTCGACGTCTGCGTCCGGCCGCGCTGACGGGGACACGATCGCGGTCTTCGATTGCAGGATCGTGTCCCCACCCAAACCGTCCATCCCCATGGGATCCGGTGACCCGCGCACCGCGAGGAGGAACTCCTCGAGCCCTTCACCGGGCTCGGGGACGTTCTTGCCCTCGAAGTAGAACCCCCGACTGCTGCCACCGCGGATCATCGTGATCGGCGCGAGGACCTGTTCCAGATTGCGGTCGTGATGCAGGAAGCCCATACCTGCAGGTTGGCACTCCCGCCTGCACCGATGCGCGGCGTGCTAGTCCACCTGGTGCAGCCTGCGGGCTGCCTCCGCGATCGACCCGCTGAGCGACGGGTACACGGCGAACGTCGTCGCAAGATCGTCGACGTTGAGCCCGAGTTCCACGGCCAGAGCCAGCGGATAGATCAACTCACTGGCCCCGGGGGCCACGATCACGGCGCCGACCACGGTCCCGGAGACGCGGCAGAAGATCTTGACGAACCCGTCCTCGAATCCCTGCATCTTCGCCCGCGCGTTGGTGGCCAGCGGCAGTTTGATGCCATGCGCCCGTGCCACCCCGGAGTCCACCTCGGCCTGGGTGACCCCGACGCTGGCGATCTGGGGGTCGGTGAACACGTTGCTGCTGACGACCTTGAGGTTGAGGGGCGACACGGCCTCCCCCAATGCGTGCCACATGGCGATCCGCCCCTGCATCGCAGCGACGTTGGCCAAGGGCATGACCCCGGTGCAGTCGCCGGCGGCGTAGATCCCGTTCACACTGGTCCGGGAGACCCGGTCGACCTGGATGTAGCCGTTGTCGTCAAGAGCGACCCCGACCCGGTCACACCCGAGGTCGGCGGTATTGGGGATCGCACCCACTGCCATCAGACAGTGCGTCCCCACCAGTCGGGAACCGTCCTGCAACGTGACGATCACACCAGCGCCGGTGGGCTCGACCGACTCGGCCCGGGTCTGCGGGGCGAGTTCCATGCCTCTGTGCTGCAGAACGACCTCGAGCACCTCCGCCGCGTCTGGATCTTGCGTGGGCAGCACACGTTCCCGCGAGGACACCAGCACCACCTCGCTGCCCAGCGCGGTGTAGGCACCTGCGAACTCCGCGCCGGTGACCCCCGACCCCACCACGATGAGCCGCTCGGGGAGTTCGGTGAGGTCGTACAACTGCTGCCAGGTGAGAATGCGCTCGCCATCCGGCACGGCGGTGGGGAGTTCTCGCGGGGCGGCTCCGGTGGCCAGCAGGATGACGTCGCCGTGGAAGGTCCGGTCCCCCACGGCAACGGTGTGCGCATCCACCAGGCGCCCGTGCCCCTCCACGATGTGGACCCCGGCATCGCGCAGGCGGCCGGCGATGTCGTCGCTCTGGGCGGCCGCGAGGTCCAGCACGCGCTTGTTCAGCAGTTCCAGATCCACACTCACCGTTCCCGGGCCGGGGATCTCTCCGCCGACCCGGATCCCGAGTTCGCCGGACATGTTGACGCGACCCACACGATCGGACGTGGCGATGAGCGTCTTGCTCGGCACACAATCGGTGAGCACCGCCGCGCCCCCGATCCCGCCGGACTCGATGACCGTGACATCCGCCCCGAACTGGGCTGCGACGAGTGCGGCCTCGTACCCCCCGGGCCCGCCTCCGACGACGACGACCGACTGTGGGATGCCGCTCATGCGGTCTTCCGGGTGCGCTTGGCCGGCGCCTTCTTCGTCGCTGCCTTCTTGGCCGGCGCCTTCTTCGCTGCTGCCTTCTTCGCTGCGGCCTTCTTGGCCGGCGCCTTCTTCGCTGCCGCCTTCCTGGCCGGCGCCTTCTTCGTCGCCACCTTCCCGGCCGGAGTCTTGCGGGGCGCGGACTGCTGAGTCGTGCCCGCCCGCTCGAGGGACTGCCGCAGCGCGGTGAGCAGGTCGACGACGTCGCCGCCCGAGGACGTCGGCGCGTCGCTGGCCACGATGCCCTCCCCGCCATGAACCTTCGTGTCGATCAGGGCCAGCAACTGCTCCCGGTAGTCATCGTGGTACTGATCGGGGTCGAAGTCGCCAGCCAACGACTCGACCAGCGAGGACGCCATGGCCAGTTCCTGGGGGCGCACGTCGACCTCCTGGTCGAGGATGTCGAAGTGGGCGGCCCGCACCTCGTCGGGCCACAGCATCGTCTGCAGCATCAACACGTTCTCCCGCACCCGCAGCACGCCCAGCTGCTGCTTCTGCCGCAGGCTCACCTTCACGATCGCCGTGAGGTCGGTGTCCTGCAGGGTCTGACGCAGCAGCACGTAGGGCTTCAGCGACCGTTCGTCTGGTTCGAGCAGATACGACTTGTCGAAACGCACCGGGTCCACCTGATTGGACGGCACGAACTCGACGACGTCGATCTCCTTCGAGGACGTGACCGGGAGACCCGCGAAATCCTCGTCGGTCAGCACGACCGTCGGGCCGTCGGGCACCTGGTAGGCCTTGGAGATCTCAGCGAGTTCCAGCACCTTGCCACATTCCCTGCACACGCGGTTGTACTTCACGCGCCCGCCGTCGAGGGAATGCACCTGGTGGAACCGCACGTCGTGGTCCTCCGTGGCGGTGTACGCCTTCACCGGCACGGACACCAGACCGAAGGCGATCGAGCCCTTCCATATCGCACGCACCCACCTAGCATGCTCTGTCTCGGGTGCGCTATGCCAGTGTCATCAACAGTTCATCCTTCTGACCAGGTCATTTGTCCGTACGGCAACTAGAGTCGGGTTGTATGTCAGCCATCGTCGCGCAAGTGGAGGGCCGCCAGGTCAGGCTGACCAGCCTGACCAAGGTGATGTACCCGAAACTCAACGTGACGAAGAGCCAGGTGATCGACTACTACGCGACCATCGGTCCCCAAATCATCGAGCAGACATCGGGGCGTCCCGTGACCAGGATCCGATTCCCGCACGGGATCGGGCATCAGTCCTTCTTCGAGAAGAACGCTCCGGACGGTATGCCCGAGTGGATTCCCGAGATGGTGGTCAGTTCCATCCACTACCCGGTGTTCGATGAGGTGGCGGCCGTGGTGTGGTCGGCCCAGATCAATGCGCTGGAGCTGCACACGCCGCAATGGCGTGAGCCCGGGCGGTGCGACCGGCTCGTCGTGGACCTCGACCCCGGCCCGGGTGCCGGCCTGGCGCAGTGCTGCGAGGTGGCGCTACTCGTCGCCGACTACCTGACGTCCGATGGTCTGTCTGCCGTACCGGTCACGAGCGGCTCGAAGGGTATGCAACTGTACGTTCCCTTCCCGGAGCCGATGGATGCCGATGCCGTCCTGCACTACGCCCGCTCGATGGCGGGGGACCTGTCCAACGCCCATCCCCAAGCCATCGTGGCCACGATGACGAAGTCCAAGCGGGAGAAACGGGTCTTCATCGACTGGAGCCAGAACAACCCCGCGAAGACCACGATCACCCCCTATTCCCTGCGCGGCAAGGACCTGCCGTTCGCCGCCACCCCGGTGACCTGGGACGAGGTCCGAGAGGGTCTCACCGAACAGTTCCTTTTCACCGAGACCATGGCGCGGGTGCAGGAGTACGGGGATCTGATGCAGGCCTGAGGCACCTCGCCCGGCCCCGGTTGCGCGCTACCGGCGCGACGGACGCGGCTTCAAGACCACCGTCGGTAGCCCAGGCGCCGGAAGGCGCGGATTGGGATCCCCGGCCACCACCCCGAAACGGTCGGACCCGGCTTCCCACTCCTCGCGCGCACGCACGATCTCGTCGTGGGTGCGACCCACGAAGTTCCACCACATCAACAGGTCCTCGGCCAGGGGCTCGCCGCCCAGCAAGAGCACGCGGGTACCGCTCTCGGCCCGCAGACCCACGTGGTCCCGACCCCACCCGAGGTACTGCAGAGCCCCCCGTGGAACCGGCTCACCTGCGACGGTCACATCGGCATCCACCGCAAGCACGGCGTACTCGAAATCCGGCTCGACGGGCACAACGACATCCTCCGTCACCTCGATCTGCGCGCCCACCAGCGGCGAGTACACAGCAGCCGGCGACACCGCCTCCGCGAACTCACCCACGATCACCACTGCGCGCATACCACCGTCCTCCACCACGGGAAGATCGGCATGGTGGGCGAATGCCGGTGCCCGGTCGCGCACCTCGTCGGTCAGCGCCACCCACAGTTGTGCGCCGTGCAGGGGCCCTTCACCGACTGAGTACTCCGAATGCGCGATCCCGTGGCCGGCGGTCATGAGATTGAGTTCGCCGGCGCGAGCGCGCTGCCACGATCCGAGGCTGTCCCGGTGCTCGACCTCTCCGGCGAACAGCCAGGAGACCGCTTGCAGGCCGGTGTGGGGATGCGGCGGCACCGACATCGTCACGTCGTCCGGACCGAAGTGGTCCACGAAGCACCACGCTCCCACCGTACGGATCCGCTTATGAGGCAGGGTCCGGCGCACAGACATCGCCCGCGTCCCCCCTAGTGGCACGTCACGCGGCTCCAACTGCTGGGCGGCAGGTGAGACCTCCCCTGCCCTGTGGCCTTCGCACGTCTGCTCGGCCGGACGCCGTTCGAGGTTGCTCATGCCATCAATTGCAGCACCGATCCACCGACCTCACGAATGCGCGGCGCTGCATGCGCACCGGGTGCCGGGCGCTACCCTTCGAACGTGACCCTCTATGCGGCCTACGGCTCGAGCATGGACCCCGAACGGATGCTGGAGATCGCCCCCCATTCGCCTGCCGCCGGCGTCGGGTGGCTGGACGGATGGCGACTCACGTTCGGGGGGGCGGACATGAGCTGGGAGGGGGCGCTGGCAACAGTCGTCGAGGATCCCGGCCATCAGGTGTTCGTGATGCTCTACGACGTCAACGAGATGGACGAACATCTCATGGACCAGTGGGAGGGGACCGAACTCGGCATCTACTCGAAGATCCGGGTCCGGGTGCTGACCCTCGAGGGTGATGCTGTCGCGTGGCTCTACGTGCTCAACGACTATGAGGGCGGGCTGCCCTCGGCGCGGTATCTGGGAATGATCGCCGACGCCGCGGAGGTCGCCGGCGCCCCCGAGGACTATGTACGGGACCTACGTACGCGACCCTGCTCGTCGATCGGCCCCTGAGCCCACCCACTCAACCGGCGGCCATCAACCTCTGTGAGCGCGTAGGGTTGGCCGCGTGACCACCGCTGAGGAACTGGCTGCGCAGGCGGCGGCCGCCATCGCAGAGCGCACCGGGCTGGAACGCCATGACATCGCCGTCGTACTGGGAAGCGGCTGGGGCGGCGCCGCGGACTCCTTCCCGGTGACGGCTGACATCCCCTACGAGCAGTTGCCGGGGTTCGCGGCATCTGCTGTGACCGGCCACAGCGGGTCCTTGCGGAGCTGCGCCGTGGGAGACAAGAACGTGCTGTTCTTCGCCGGCAGGACCCACTACTACGAGGGCCGCGGAGTCGACGCTGTGGTGCACGGGGTACGGACTGCGGCCGCCGCGGGCTGTACGGTCCTGGTGCTGACCAACGGTTGCGGCGGCCTGAACCCGGACTGGCCCCCCGGCACACCGGTGATCATCCGCGACCACATCAATCTGACGGCCACGACGCCACTGGTCGGGGCGAACTTCGTGGACATGACCCAGACCTACTCGCGACGACTGCGTGACATCGCCCGGACCGTCGATCCGGATCTTGACGAAGGCGTCTACGCGCAGTTCCCCGGCCCGCAGTATGAGACCCCGGCCGAAGTGCGCATGGCCGGCATCCTCGGGGCCGATCTGGTGGGGATGTCCACCGTGCTGGAGGCCATCGCGGCCCGTGCCGCGGGCCTGGAGATCCTCGGCCTGTCCTTGGTGACCAACGCCGCGGCAGGTCTCAGCGGGGAGGCTCTGCACCACGCCGAGGTCCTCCAGGCCGGCAAGGACGCGGCGACCCGGCTGTCGGACCTGCTCAGCCGGATCCTGGAGCAGGCGTGACGGATCTGCTGGCCGCAGCCAGGGCTTGGTTGGCCGAGGACCCCGATCCCGCCACCCGTGCCCAATTGCAGGAGTGGCTCGACGCCGACGACCGCGAACGGCTCGAGGCCGCCTTCGCCGGGCCGCTGACATTCGGCACCGCAGGGCTGCGGGGACCGCTGGGGCCGGGGCCCGCAGCCATGAACCACATCGTTGTCGCCAAGGCTGCCGCGGGATTGTGCCAGTACGTCAAGGACACCGGCGGCGAGAGGATCGTGGTCGGCTACGACGCGCGGCGTAACTCGGAGGCGTTCGCCGAGTTGACCGCAGCCATCGCGGCCGGGGCGGGTCTCACCGCAGAGGTGCTGCCGCGTGCCCTGCCGACACCCGTGCTGGCATACGCGATCAAAGCGCAGGGCGCCGATGCCGGCGTCGTCGTCACGGCCAGTCACAACCCACCCGAGGACAACGGGTACAAGGTCTACCTCGGCGACGGGATGCAGATAGTGCCCCCCGCTGACGCCGAGATCTCCGCCCGGATCGCCGCACAACCGGCGTTCGCGGACATCCCGCAGTCCGACGGGTGGACCCGGCTCGGCGAGCAGATCGTCGAGGAATACGTGCAGCGCGCGGTCTCGTTGGCCGATCCGGCCCGCACCGACGCCGCCGAGTTGAAGGTCGTGTACACCGCCATGCACGGGGTCGGGGGACGTCTCTTCGAAACAGTGTGCGACCGGCTCGGCTTCGTGGAGCTCTTTCCGGTGGCCGAGCAGTTCGACCCCGACCCCGCGTTTCCGACCGTGGCCTTCCCCAACCCCGAGGAACCGGGGGCGATGGACCTGGCGCTGGCGTCCGCGGCCGGCGTGGGGGCGGATCTGATCATCGCCAACGACCCCGACGCCGATCGCTGCGCGGTGGGTATCCCGACGGTCGAGGGGTTCCGCATGCTGCGAGGTGACGAGGTGGGCGTGCTGCTCGGCTGGTGGACCGCGGCCCGCGGGCCGGTGTCGGGCAGCCTGGTGACGACCATCGTGTCGAGTTCGATGTTGGCATCGATCGCACGCGCAGCCGGCCTGCGCTTCCAGCAGACCCTCACCGGCTTCAAATGGATCACCCGTCCCGACGACATCGTCTTCGGCTACGAAGAGGCACTCGGATACTGCGTGGATCCCGCGGCGGTTCGGGACAAGGACGGCATCAGCGCTTCCGTTCGGATGCTCGAACTCGCCGCTCACCTGCAGACCCAGGGTCGCAGCATCACCGACCTGCTGGACCAACTCGCCGCCGAGCATGGCGTCCACTTGACCGACCAGATCAGCATCCGTGTACAGGATCTGTCGGATCGCGACCGTGCGCTGGCGGCCTTGCAGGCCGACCCCCACAGCGCGATCGCCGACCTCGCCTCGATGACCGACCTGTCAGACACGGCTGCCACCGGTCTACCGCCCACGGAGGGGCTACGACTGGAGCTGGCCGGCGGTGGTCGGGTGATCGCACGGCCCAGCGGCACCGAGGCGAAACTCAAGGTCTATCTCGAGGTCGTGGAGAGCAGCGGGGATGTGGTGGCCGACCGGCAGCGGGCGGCTGAGCGGCTCGCTGAGTTGCGCGCAGGACTAGAAGAGTTCCTGGCGGCCGTATGACGTCGATCAGGTCCGTGGTGGCCGCTGTCGTCGTGCTGCTCGCCGCCCTGACCGCCGGCTGTTCGGCGGACACCGCTGCGCCGCCGGTCGCCTCGACGAGCGCGCTGGTCGCGGCCGCCGGGACCAGCGGTCTGCCGAGCGTCGCACTCACGGAACTGCCCGTCGAAGCGCAGGAGACCTACGAGGTGATCCTCGACGGTGGCCCCTATCCCTACTCTCAGGATGACCGGGTGTTCGGCAACCGGGAAGGCATCCTGCCGGAGCAGGACTACGGCTGGTACCGGGAGTACACCGTCGAGACCCCTGGCTCGGCCGACCGCGGAGCCAGGCGCTTCGTGGTCGGAGAGGACGACGTCTTCTTCTACACCGATGACCATTACGACAGTTTCCGGGAGGTGCTCGGATGAGCCTGCCCCAGGTTGTTGCGCTGGACACCCGTGGCGCGCACGACAAGGCGGCCTTTCTCGCCGCCTGCGCGCAATCACTGGACTTCCCGGACTACTTCGGCCACAACTGGGACGCTCTGTCCGACAGCCTCGGCGACTTCGCGCGCCAGCACGCACCGGTGCTGGTCGTGTGGACGGGATTCTCCGATCTCGAGCCGGACGTCCGGACCACGGCCCTGGACATCATGACCGAACGGTTCGTGGACGGCGCCGACCTGCTGATCGTCGATGACGTGGTGGCCCCGCCGCAACCGGACTTCGCCCTCGACCACGTGCAAGTGGCGATTCCGGCGGGAGGGGAGGACACTGCTCGCGCCTTCTGGGTCGGATTGGTCGGTCTGGCGGAGACTCCGAAGCCACTGGCCCTGGCCAGGCGCGGCGGACTGTGGCTGACCGGCGACGCGCTCAACCTCCACCTGGGTATCCAGCCGGACTTCCAACCCGCGACCCAGGCGCACCCGGCCATCATGGTCAAGGACTACGACGCTTTGGTGGAACGCCTGCGCGCGGCCGGACACGATGTGACCCCGGCCGGCGACCAGCCCGACACCCGCCGCTTCCACACTCATGACCCCTTCGGCAACCGCCTCGAATTCATCGCGTTCTGATGGAAGGAACCACATGATCACCCCCCTCGAAATGGCCCGCATGGTCGACCACACGCTGCTCAAGCCGGAGGCGACCACGGCGGATGTGGAGGTTCTGTGCCGACAGGCCGTCGACCTCGGCGTCTACAGCGTGTGTGTCTCGCCATCGTTCCTGCCCCTGTCGGGCGAGTTGCTCGGCGCGGTGAAGGTCGCCACTGTCTGCGGTTTCCCCAGCGGCAAGCACAAGGACGGGATCAAGGCCACCGAAGCCGCGCGTTCGGTGACCGACAAGGCGGACGAGGTCGACATGGTGATCGATATCGGCAACGTCATCGCCGGAGACTGGAACGCGGTCCAAGCCGACGTGCGCGCGGTGCGCGAGGCGATTCCCGCGACGGTGCTAAAGGTCATCATCGAATCCGCGGCGCTGTCGGATCTGCAGATCATGGAGGTGTGCCGGGTGTGTGCTGACCTCGGCGCCGACTACGTCAAGACATCGACCGGCTTCCACCCCTCCGGCGGCGCCTCCGCGCACGCGGTGGAACTGATGCGACGCACCGTCGGTGACACGCTGGGGGTGAAGGCCAGCGGCGGTATTCGCACGTGGGAGGCGGCCGTGGACATGGTCAATGCCGGAGCCTCACGGCTCGGACTGTCCGGCACCGCTGAAGTGCTGGCAGGGGGTACCGCCACCGGCGACTACTGACCGCCCGAAACGGCTCCACCCGACTTTGTAGACTGGCCTTTTGATCACATGACAGGAGTTGCGCAATGCCCGCCGGCACAGTGAAGTGGTACGACGTGGAGAAAGGCTTCGGATTTCTCGCCGCCGAGGACGGCGACGAGGTCTTCGTCCACGCCAGCGCCTTGGAGCCCGGTACCACGCTTCGCCCCGGCGCCAAGGTCGAGTTCGGAGTGGTGGACGGCCGCAAGGGCAAGCAGGCCTTGTCGGTCACCGTGCTGGACCAGGTCAGTGTGACGAAGGCCCGCCGTCGACCCGCCGAAGAGATGAGCCCGGTGGTGGAGGACCTCATCAAACTTCTGGACTCCGTGGGAGGGCAGTTGCGCTCCGGTCGTTATCCCGACGATGCCAAAGCGGCCAAGACCGCCCGTCTGCTGCGGGCCGTGGCCGATCAGCTCGACGTCTGAGGGCGCGGGCCGTAAGGCACGTTGGTTAGAGTCCCACGGCCGCATATGGCTGACCGGAACTAGCGTGGATACCGATCTCAGACTGTTCTGGCCAGGGAGGTTGGTCACACGGCTGGCGGGATTTCCGGTGGAGTGGGCCCGTCGAGGATTCGACCGTGCCGTTGTTCCTGGGAGGGTGCAGGCTTTCTGTGGACCCCTGGCGGGGCTGCGCCAGGATCTGGCTGGACGGTCCGGTTAGAGATCGGCATGTTGGTTAGTCGGCGGCACGTTGGTTAGAGTCCCACGGCCGTATA
>ERZ795053.1832-NODE-1832-length-26456-cov-10.076399_pt1 | contig 26456 bp, 27 predicted proteins | sample MGYA00375137_ERZ795053 | MGnify/ENA primary metagenome ERZ795053 (study PRJEB30182, sample SAMN05720284) | activated sludge metagenome | isolation source: Anaerobic digester | place: Hong Kong | collected 2014-12-17 ...
TGTGTGCAAACGCATAGAATGAGGGAGAGAAATACCCGAAAATTTTTCCCGGCAAGCCAACCCGTTGAGCAAAGAGCCAGGCAAACTCGCTTGGGTTTCCAGTTGCTGGCAGGTAAGCAGCAGGCACGTACTCGTAGCCCTTCCGAATGTTATCAATAAGGTTCTGAACTGTAATATCGGTATTTAGCTCTTTAGAGCAACTCTCGGTCCAACAAATATTCCTATACAGCGTGAAAACCATCAGGTTAACAACATCGATATTTTTCTCTAGGAAATCCATTACAGTGAGTAGTTCACCGTTACAGTCGGCTGAAATGGGTTGAATGAACCCCAGCCTGAGCGCAGGGAAATTCCGTACAATTTCAACGTACTTTTCGCGGAGTTTAATGTGCGATTCATCTCTCTTCAAATCGGGGCGCGACTGAAACCTGTCGGTATGCACCACCACCTGCGTTAAACCGGCAGCAGCCAGCTTCTCTGCCATTTCGGCATCAAGAAGTACGCCATTGGTATAGAGCATCGTACGTAGGTTCTTGCCCACGGCGTATTCAATAAGCTCAATAATTTGAGGGTACATCAACGGTTCTCCACCGGCAATGGAAATGGTATGAACGTTTCGTTTGGTTTTAAACCAATCGATTTGCGACTTAAGCTCGGCCAGCCCGAGATGCTTGGGACTATGCTCCGGCCTGTCAATCCCCCGGTAGCAACCCGGACACGCTATGTTACAGAAGGTGGTTGGCTCTATCCACCCGTTAGGGTTATCGAGTTCAGTCCACGGCAAACGGTAGCAATCACTAATTTTCATACTATGTATATCTCTTCCATTGTCCATATCTTATCCTTAAAATCTCACTACAGTAAAAAGTTGTATTGAATTGCAATTCTCAGAAATAAAGTTTTGCTAATTGAATAAGTTTCAAAACCACTGCTATTATCCTGATATTTCTTCATGAATCCTCCTGCTTGAAGATTAATTTTAATTTTCCGAATCAAGTAGCTTCCGCCAAGTAAAGGTTCAACGTAGAACTTTGATTCGATTTGAGAATCCTCCTCATATCCAGGGCCACTAATTTCGTACCATTTATAATCACCAAAGTTTACAAATGTTGCTCTTAATGCAAGAGATAGCTCAAAATGCTGAAGTATTTTTGATGCTGAAACTTGGAAAAATGTTCTACTATAATTGTATTCTGTTCTTTCATCAAAAAGTCCGTCTATTGTTGCATATGATAATCTATCGTACTTTGAGTAACCAAAGCCAAGCTGTGCTTCTAATATATTTACAAAGCTGCTAGGCCAAGTCTTAAAATACTCTGCACCAAATGTAGTGCAAAGGTTATTGTAATCGTAATGAAAAGAACGATCAAAAAAATTACCTGAACTATTACGCTTAAAGGAAAATGGATTATAAGTTACAGCTCCAAAAACTGCTACTCTAGAACTAAGTGAGTATGACAGATTTGCATCAACACCACCCTTATCAATTGAAAACGAATAACCGGTTGATAAATAAAGTTGATTTTTACTATCATGAACAGGAATTACAAACGGTCTCGGATTATACAACTCATCTTGTGCAAAAGAATACACCTGAGAAAAAAGGAAGAAACTTATTACAACCAATCTTGTTTTCATTTTTTCATCTTTAAAGTTGTTATACCTGCAAATTAACTATCTACTGAACGAAATGGTACTCTATTCCTTTAACAAAACGGAATGGTAACCAATGACAAGGATATTTGAATGAAAATTTTTATTTGTTATGAAGCTTAATAACACAAATAAGCTAATAAAAGATGGTTGCAAAACCCACTTTTCAATAACATTTTATTATTCAAAGATGCCATTTATTTCATTAATTTTCATAGCAAGTAAAACAAAACAGCATTTGTAAACATATATAAAAAACCATAAGTTGTTTATGATTCAACTAACTAATGAGTTAGAAATTAAAAGGGAGAAAACTAACTCCTTTTTTTAAAGAGATTATTAAACGACTCAACCAGTTCGTCCGATATCCATCCCCACCTAACTATTATTAGTATTACAAGAATAACAACCGTTCCCAGCAAAAGCATTTCGGTGGGTGTGAGACCTTTTAATCTATCCAGAAACTTTTTCATTAGCTGAAAGCTAAACATTCATTTCAAAACCCAGCATTTTCCCTTTTTTCATTACCAGCTCATCGTCGAAGTAAACGTCGGGTTCCTTAACCAATCCGTCGAGATGACTGCTAACAGATATTTTACCTCCCATGGTAATATTATTGCCGAAGGCAATATGAATGGTACCAAGCACCTTCTCGTCCTCAAGTATCATTCCAATCAGCTTCGCTTTATAGTTGGTTCCGATACCGAACTCGGCAACGGCACGCGCTTCACGACCCGATTTTTCAAATAGTTCCACCAGCTTTTTAGCCTCTTCACCACCTGTAACAGTTTCGGCGTAACCGTTTACAATATCAATAGTTATTGGTGTTTCGCAAAGTCCAACGCTGGCCATTGAGCCATCAACCACAACTCGTCCGTTGGTTTTATCTTCCCAAGGTGCTAAAAAAACTTCGCCTGAAGGAAGGTTTCCTCCTTCACCTTTTTCCCTAAGCACACCACGACTCGGAATAATCATTCTGCTCTCAACCGGCATAGTTACATCGGTTCCCTTCTCGGTAACAACCCGAATGGTTTTTACGCCCTCAAGCTTCTTGGCGATATAGTTGGTTAGGCCAACAATTTTTTCGTAATCGGCGTTTAAGCAGCGTACCATTGTATCGACAGTGATTCCCGGCATGGTTCCAACCCGAACCCCTACCTTCGATGCTTCGCGGCGCGCGTTGGTATGCGTAAGCGATTTTGCGGTTGGGCAAACTACCACATCAACCATTTTCATTAGTTCAGCAATGGCCGTGGGTGGTTCCTGCCCATTTATTTCCCTCGATTTCATTTCAACAACCATCGACTCGTTGCACAGCTCTTTCCCTGCCTTGTGTAGGGCTGAGCCAATTTCCCTTCGGGTTTCATCGGTTATTATTAAAAGTGTTTCATTCATTTTAAGACCCATACAATCCCTTAGGGCAATCAGTGAAGCATCATATAATTCTTTTTCTGAAAAATTCATTGCAATATTTTTTGATTATAAATTCGGAAGCGAAAATACCTAATATATTATGAAAAAGGAAAATATTTGGCTATTTGGTTATGCCAAAGCGGTATGAGATGAAGAATGAGCCGAATAGTTGGCTATTCGGGGCAACTGCCATTATCTCAATTTTTTTCAGGTAAGCCTGGAGCATAACGCCAACTTCAAGGCGATTCAGGAAATCGTTGCTTCTCCCATAATCGAAGCTGAAAGCCGACTGCAGGAAGAGGCCCGGCACCAGCTTCGTATCAGCAATTCCCTTAAAAAATGAGGCCTTGCTGTAGATGTTATCCGGTGTATGCGTTTCTGGGTCGAAAAGTTCATCGTGCAGCTCGAACGAGTAGGGAGTAAGTGGGTAAATAATTTGGTAATAAATTGGCTTTTGAAAGCCAACAATTGCGCCCGCCGATGAAACTAGTGATATGCCAATGCTTCCGATCTCCGATTTTTCAACCAGCCTCCTATCTAATCCGTAACCCATACGAATACCCAGAAATGAATTAATTTTCCCGTAAACGTACGATTTTGAAACCGAATACGATCGGTTTGTTATTCTATCTTCCTTGGGATGAATGATGTTAAAAACATCAGCATGGTAAGAAATTCTTGTTCTATAGTTTTTGTACTTCAAAAAACCATAGCCCAAACTGTATCCGTTTGTGTGTATTTGAACCGGGAATGTAAGGTAGTTGTTAAAAACTACTAGCCTAACCGAATCAATCTGTCCTTGAGCAACAACTGTTTTAAATGGGGAAACAAGTAGGAGCAACGCAAGAGTAAGGGCAAAAAAAAACTTCTCCATTACCAAGCGGCAACAGGAGAAATTTGTTAAATAAAAAATGTACTGAATAACCTTAGCTGTTTTGCTGAGTTTGTTGTACATTGGTTTTAGCGTAAGCTGGACATGCTACTTTTTTTGTTGCGCATGAACCCATTATAGCAACTACTCCTAGGAGAAGAAGGAATACAACAAACTTTCTCTTCGATGATTTCATAATGCAAAATTTTGTAAAACAACTTTAAAATTAAGCCAAAAAACTATTTGTTACCTAAACTACCAACTGGTATATCCCTATAAACTGGACACGGAACACTGCTGTGGCAGGATGTAAATATAACAACAAAAAGGATAACTATCAAAAATAATACCTTTTCTCTAAAAAAAATCTTTCTCATTTTACTCTGAAAAATCATGTGTACACTTCAAATTAAACTATAAATACTTAAAAAAGTTCGAACAATTTGACCAACTGTAAAAAAGGTTAGATTAACAATTCAAAGGTACAATACATGAAGTCCAAAAATCCAATTTTTATTGGATATTTAGCTTATAGTTGATCAATATCATTCTTCCCAACCTAATTTTTCATCCTAAAAAAATCTGCTATTGCCAGTGATAGGTCTGGGAATGAGAATTCGAATCCCGATTCAACTAACCTTTTGGCTTCAACATTCTGTCCTGAAAGAAGCAACTCCTTTCCCATACTACCATAAATAAGTTTAACTACAAACGAAGGGATGCTCATGAAGGCGAGCCTGTGAAGCTGTATTCCCATGTTTTTTACAAAGGCCTTTTGAGTAGTAGGTTTTGGAGCAACAAGGTTGAAAACACCTGAAAGATTAGGGTTACATAGCAAATAAAGTATCGCATTTACCTCGTCGTGAATATGAATCCACGAAACCATCTGTTTCCCACTTCCAAACCAAGCACCCAAATTCATTTTTATTGGGAGTATCATTTTTTTAAGCATTCCTCCCCTTGTGGAAAGTACAATGCCCGTTCTGATAATTACAAGACGAATTTGTTCGGGAACCTCGTTGTATGCCACCTTCTCCCAATCGGCCGTTAACCTGGAAAGGAATGAGGTTCCTGCTTCTGATTCCTCTGTGAAAATGGCTGAACTTGAATTTGGATAATAGCCAATAGCCGATGCTTGAATAAAAACCGTAGGTTTTGGATTTGCGAAGCCACATGCCTTCGCCAACGAACGGGTTGTTCCCAACCTGCTACGAACTAACTGAGTACGCCGTTTTTTTGTCCAACGTTTTTGGGCTATCCCTTCCCCGGCCAGGTTAACAACAGCATAACTTTTTTCAACTTCCCGTACTAGAGACGTAGAAAAATCTCCGGTCCACTCAAGGCAACCCACCCCCTGAGGGAAGGTTGCAATAACTTTGTCGGGGTTTCGGGTAAGCACTAAAACCTTGTAGCCTATTGAAACAAGAGATTTAACCAACTCTGTTCCAATTAAGCCGGTTGCACCTGCAACAAGAATCTGCTTGTCTGTTTTGGAATCCATCCGTTGTAATATACAAAATATTTGCAGCTTAGTCAACCCCGCCGATACGAACCGTAACTTTCTCTGCTATTTGAAGCGCAGTTGTTAGGGTTGAAATATCGGGGAACAGCTCGCCGGTTTTACCAGAATAGTGGCTATGGCCAATTGGCTTAAGTTCAATTGTCTGACCAGCGCTTGATGTATCTACTTCTCCCATGTATACCAGTGCTGGCTGGCAGCTGGTTTTGTACTCCTCGTCATCGGGGTAAAGGTTGTTGTGCCAGTAGTTGTTCCAGTCCCAGGTTTGGTTAATCTCCATCATTAACCTGAACTTTTTCAATTCGGGCTTTACGAAGGAGTTCACCACGAAGCTGGTTTTGGGCGTTGCTCCTGTAATGGCATCGGGCAAGGGATCCTGTGGGGTTGGAAGAAAAAGCCCGTCGGGGGCTTTGAATCCACGTTTATGCCCCCAGTATGGCAGTGCAGCAGAACGACGGCGTTCGCCGGGAGCCCACTTCCCCTTATCGTTCACCCCAAACTTAAAAACTCCGGTTGCAATTGACTGCGACGCGTAAATCGTTTCAATGTAGTTTCCTTGCTCGTCCTCAATCCAAAATACAATTAGCGGATAGTAAAACTCTTCTCCCTTGGTGAAATCGATGCGAATGGGAGTTCCCTCAATGTAGGGATATGTTTTTAGTGTTGTTACGGTTTCCTGCTCGGTGTTCTTGGGAGGCTTTACGCATGACGAAATAAGTAAAGCAAGCAATGGTAATAATATGAAGTATCTTTTCATGGCTGGTATTATTATCGGTAAATTAAATTTTTTCGTTCATTAAAATTCTACAATTATTCCAACGGTTGGAAGAATGGTTCCACCTCCGGTGCCAGAAATGGTTTCGAGCACATACCTTCCATTCTCAACTAATCGGTTTCCATTTTCATCAACGCTCACAATTATATTATCGGGCTGGTCGCCGGCAAAACCGTAAAGGTTCTGAATATCGACATAGAAGTTAAGGGTCGTTTTCTTAAGGTAGAACATCTTGTCAACCCGAACGTCGAGCTGGTGGTAAGGTTCCAAACGCAAAGTATTAAACCTCGAATAGTCCAAATATCCTCTTCCCTGTGCATCCCAAGCCGAAATAATCGAGGAGGTTTCCAAATCCCACGGAGTGTATGGCGAGCCACCAACAAAACGCCACTTGAAACCAAAATCCCAACCCTTGTTGAATTCGCGGGTAGCGGTTAACGTAAGTATGTGCCTATTATCCCAGGCTGTTGGAACCCAGTCGCCCGTAAGGGTTGGGATTGAGTTCTCTGAATCGCTCCAAACCAGCGTGTAGGCAAGAATGGTATTGAAACCAAGCAAATCCTTTGAGCGGTAAAGCAGCTCCAACCCGTAAGCTCTTCCCGTTGATGTTGAAGTTACAGCCTCGTCGCCAAAGGTTCCAAAATCTGCACCCTTGCTAGCCAAGGAGATTGAATCGTTGAGTGAGAAAGGGTAGTTTGAATACCACTTATAGAATCCCTCAAGCGTTATCCTACTCTTCTGGTTCGGCAACCACTCGAAACCGCCAACAACATGGTCGGCACGAATGTATTTCAAATTGTTCTCCTTGTTCACCAGCGTTCCGTCAGCCAGGGCAAAACCTAGCATGGTGTATGGAGGCTGCTGGTAGTATCGGCCAACATTGAAGTTCAGCGAAAAATCGTTGCTAAGCGAGTAGGCTCCCGATAAACGCGGACTAACTTGGTTTAGCATATTGGCCATGCTCGATGAGTAGCTGTTGGCATCGGCTCGTAACCCTAACGAAAGGGTTAGCTTGTCGTTGTAGAAACTTTGACTTGCCTGGCCAAAAACGCTCCACTTGAAAAGGTGCAGCTTCGTATCGTAATCGATTGGAACGAGCTGCCCATTGGTAAAGAATGAGCGGTAAGTTTGGTTTGTGTAGCGAGCATGCTCGAAACCTGCCCCCACGTTTAGCTTAACTCCGTTGTCGAGCTTCCTATCGTGCTCGTAGCGAAGCTTATTCTCAGATTCCTGTGAAATGTAATCGAGAATTTTCTGCTGGCTCTCATCGTTATCGGGATACTTGAACTGCCTATTGTTCAACATATTCCTACTAAGAACCCAGGTATCGTAGCCCTTGTCGCGAAAGTGCTTATAAACAATTCCGTTGGTATAGTTCCACTGAGTGTTAACCGGAACGTAGCTGAGAATGTAACGCTGGTCGGGCGTTGGGTTTTCCAATCCCGTGTTAAGCGAAAATTCATCGATGGCACCAATGCCGATAACCGTAATTTCATTCCTCTCGTCGATGCGGGTTCTGGTTTTAAACTGAAAATCGTTGTAGGTAGGAAGGAAAGGCAGGCCAATGGCGCTAAATAGGAACTGAAGGTACGACCGACGTGCTGAGAAGATAAATGTGGTATTATCGCCCAGCGGGCCATCGAGGGTAAGAGCCAGGTCGCTTGCACCAACGGCGCCCTTGAACTTCATTCGTTCGCTGTTACCATCAATTTGCCTGAAATCTAAAACGGAACTAAGGGCATTACCCTTTGATGCGGGAAAAGCACCTGAGAAAAAATTCGCTTCGCGAATGAAATCGGCGTTGATAATACCCACAGGACCTCCCGATGCTCCTTGCGTAGCAAAGTGGTTAAGGTTGGGGATTTCTACGCCATCGAGGTAGAAACGATTCTCACCGGGACCACCGCCACGAACAATCACATCGTTGCGATAGGCTGGAGTTGAGGCAACCCCAGGCAGCGACTGGATTACCCTGCTAATATCGCGATTCCCTCCAGGATTCTTTTCAATTTCATCAATTCCAATACGTTGAAGTGAAACAGGGCTCTCCTCGCTTTTACGAAAAGGGCTGGCGGTAACAACAACCCCCTCGAGCTCAACCGAAGCCTCTTCCAAAGGTATTTCAATAAAGGCTGTCCTGGCGTTGGTTACCATTATTGCTTCTGAAACGTAGGGTTCAAAACCAACGGCCGAAACCCGAAGCTCAATATAACCAGGGGCTAAGCCTGCAAACTTAAAGTTCCCGTCGAAATCGGACGATGAGCCAATGCTAGTTCCCCAAACAACAATGTTGGCGAAGGGAACCGGCTCGTTGTTCTTGCTGTTGAAAATACGCCCTTCAATGGTTCCAGTATTCTGTGGAAAAACCTGAACGACTAACAACATTAAAAATATTACTGATAAAAGGTTTTTTAGTTTCATTGGTTCCTTATTTGTTTTAAAGATATAACTAATTTTAAAAATACTCAATTTGCTATGAGTAACATAACTATGTAACTTTTGTTTAACTTTTTGTATTTTTTTTTAGTCTAATAATTCAACCAACAAGTAAACATCTATAAATGTGGAATATACCAAATAAAGATGAATTTTAGCTAGTAATTATTTTGAAATAGGACATTCAAAGCATTACCTTTGCAGCATATCACTTTTAGGGGTGCCTTAATACAACAGGCTGAGATTACACCCTTTGAACCTGATCCGGGTAGTGCCGGCGAAGGGAAAAGAGTTCGGCAATCAACCTTAACGTATTAATTCCCCTTTTTACGGTTCAATGTTTCTTGTTGCGTTCCGATGCAGCAAACTCATTAAAATTTACTAACCCTAAAAAGGAATTTTGAATGAAAAAATTACTAATTGCTTTATGTTTTTGGGGAGTTTTCGCTCCCTCGTTTGCAGATACAAGCGAATCAATGGGAGGTATTACGATTAGCGGAAAGGTAACGGATAGCGATGGTGCCGAGCTAGTTGGTGCAACCATAACCGTTGAAAACACACTTCAGGGAACATCCACCACCCTGAATGGAGAATACATACTAAAAATAACCAGCAAGGGGACTTATACCGTAGCAGCATCGTTTGTAGGTTACAAGCGTGAGGTAATTGAAGTAAGTGTTGATGGAGATAAACAGGTTAACTTCACGCTAACTCCCGAGACCATAATGGGTGAAGCGGTAATTGTTAGCGCAACGCGTGTTTCAGAGCGAATGCCAATAGCACACTCATCTGTTAACTCAAAGGAAATCAGGGAACGAAACTCAGGGTTTGACGTACCTTACCTTCTGGAAATGATTCCCTCGGTAGTTGCTGTATCGGAAGGTGGAACTGGGGTTGGAAACACAGCTTTCAGAATTCGAGGAACCGACATGACCCGCATTAACGTTACGGTTAACGGAATTCCGCTGAACGATTCCGAATCGCAGGGGGTTTGGTGGGTAAACATGCCCGATTTCACAAGTTCTGTCGACAACATTCAGGTGCAGCGGGGCGTTGGTACCTCAACCAACGGAGCTGGTGCATTTGGTGCAACCGTAAACTTCCAAACCGTTACATTAGAGCCCGAACCCTTCGCCTATGGCGAAATTATGGGTGGCTCATTCAACACATTCCGCACAACCATAAAAGCCGGAACCGGTTTGGTGAACGACCAGTTCAGCTTCGAGGGGCGCTACTCAAGGGTTGCTTCCGACGGTTACATTGAGCGTGGAATGTCCGATCACCAGTCGCTTTTCTTTACCGGTGCCTGGCACACAGCAAAAAGCATCGTGCGTTTAAACCTGATTCATGGCGACCAGCACACAGGAATTACCTGGGAGGGAACGCCAGGCTACATGCTCGACGAAAACCCACGCTATAACCCAGCCGGGTACATGTTTACCGATGAGTTTGGCGTTGAACAATTCTACCGAAACGAAACCGACAACTACACCCAAACTCACTACCAGCTGGTTTACAGCCACCATCTTTCAAAATACCTGTCGATGAACGTTGCTGGACACTGGACCGTTGGTAAAGGTTACTACGAGCAGTACAAACGAAACCGCGAGTTGGAAGACTACGGAATAAATCCAATTACTATTGGGGAAGAAACCGTAACTCATACAAACATGATTCGGCAAAAGCTTATGGATAACGATTTCTATGGCGGCACCTACTCGCTGGTTTATAGGAAAAACAGCATTTCAACAACCCTTGGCGGAGGTTGGAACAAGTACGATGGCGACCATTTCGGTAAAGTTCTTTGGACTGAAGTGAATGCAGGGATTCCAAAAGATTTTGAATGGTACCGAAACAACGGGACAAAAACCGACTTCAACATCTTCACCAAAGCTAACTGGCAGGTGGCCGAAAAGCTGAACCTTTTTGGTGATGTGCAGTACCGAAGAATCGACTACATCCTGAGTGGTTTTGATGACGATTTGGCATCGCTCGACCAATCGCATTCGTGGGATTTTTTAAATCCAAAAGCAGGATTAATGTATAAAATAACCCCTTCGCACGATGTTTACTTCTCGTTTGGAATGGCTCATCGCGAGCCAACCCGTGCCGATATAAAGGACGCCATGAAGTACGGTTCCAACAACACGCCAACTCCCGAAAAGCTAATGGACTACGAGCTGGGCTACAACCATAAGTCGCAGAATTATGCGTTGGGATTGAACCTGTACTACATGGATTATCGAGACCAGCTTGTACTAACTGGTAAACTAAGCGATGTTGGCTACCCTCTTATGACAAACGTTCCCAAAAGCTACCGTGCTGGCATTGAAGCTACACTAGGAATAAAACCATCGAGCTGGCTTCGGTGGGATGGGAACCTTACCCTTAGCAGAAACATTATTAAGGATTTCGTGGAGTACATTGACTTGTACGACAGCGATCAGACATGGGAATTCATTGGACAACAGGAGAATAAATTAGGGGATACCGAAATTTCCTTCTCCCCTTCAGCAATTCTGTCGAGCATATTAAGGTTTCAACCCTTAAAAAACTTTGGCCTATCCTTCACCACAAAATACGTTGATTCACAGTACTTCGACAACACCAGCAGCAAGGAAAGAATGCTTGATGCGTATTTGGTAAACAACCTAAAAATTGACTACAAGCTGAGCCTGAAGGGCACAAAGGGACTAAACCTTGAACTAATGGTTAACAACATTTTCAACGAAGATTACCTCGCAACAGCTTGGGTTTACCGCGCAGCATTCGCCGATGGTAGCCCAGAGTACCGCGAGGATGGATTCTTCCCGCAAGCGGGAATTAATTTGATGACAAGAATTGTGGTTGAGTTTTAGTAAAGTCGGAAGACGGAAGTTGGGAGACAAAAGAATTTGGGTGATCAGTGATCGGTGGTCAGTGATCAGTGGTTAGTAACCAGTCACTTCCGTCTCCGGTCTTAATTAAACGTAAAAAACATGCTCCACTGGATTCAAAATAACTACGTAGAAATTCTGGGTGCGGTAACCGGCCTAATTTACCTTTACCTGGAAATAAAGCAAAAAGTTTGGCTTTGGCCTTTTGGGCTTGCTACCTCAGCTTTATACATCTACATTTTTTTCGCCGCCAAATTCTACGCCGATATGGGCCTGCAGTTCTACTACCTTTTCATTAGTATCTACGGTTGGTGGCACTGGCTTTACGGAGGCAAAAAACAGCAAGCTAACTCACTACCAGTAACTCGTATTAACCGAAAAACAACGCTAGTTCTTATTCCTGTTACTACTGCAATTTTTTTTACTATTTACTTCATTCTAAAAAACTACACCGACTCACCGGTTCCTATTGGTGATGCTTTCACCACCGCACTCAGCATTACGGCAACCTGGATGCTGGCAAGGAAAATTATTGAAATGTGGTGGCTCTGGATTGTTGTGAACGCAGTTTCGCTTGGACTTTACATTTTTAAAGGGCTCTACCCTACCTCAGTGCTATTCTTTTTCTACTTTAGCATGAGTATTGTTGGGTACATTGAGTGGAGAAAGAGTATTAGCAGTGAAAACAGGTGATCGGTGGTCGGTGATTGGTGATTGGTGGTCGGTTACTTCGACATGAGGGCGCAGTGTGACAAAATTGGGAATTACAAATTGGAAATTTAACCATATTAAATCGTACCTTTCCCTGCCAAATTTGGGTAAGTAACCTAAATGTTTTAAATAATTTAATTCAAAAATGAAAACGGTTATTCTTGCCAACGGCAAATTCCCCAAGCATCAAACACCTTTGCGAAGACTAAATGAAGCCGACGTAATTGTTTGCTGCGATGGAGCAACAGCGAACCTAATTAAACTTGGGATGGAACCCACCGCCATTGTTGGCGACTTGGATTCCCTTTCGGAAGAGTTAAAAGAAAAGTTTCGCAACCGACTTTTCCATAATCCCGACCAGAACACCAACGATTTAACAAAAGCCACTTTATGGTGTGAGGCAAACGGGTACAAAAACATAAAAATACTTGGAGCAACCGGACTTCGCGAGGACCACACGCTAGGGAATATTGGACTTCTCACTAGCTACGCAACAAGAGGGCTAAACGTTGAAATGGTAACCGATTATGGAGTTTTCACGCCAATTTGCAGAACAACAAAATTTCAAAGTTTTTTAGGTCAGGCAGTATCCGTTTTCTCACAAAATAACGAAACACTAGTTTCAACAAAAAATCTTGAATACCCCATAAACAAAGGCAAACTTACCGAATACTGGATGGGAACGCTGAATCGCAGCTTAGGCGATTGGTTTGAGGTTGAGCTGGATGCTGGTTCTCTTATAATTTTTCAATCATTCTAACCAAAACCTGTTCATATTTTCCTCATTATTTTTGAACAAATCGTTTCGTGTTATGGTTTAACTGAGTAGGAATGCTATCCAGTTTTTTTTTCGTTTTTATCCGACTTATTAAATCAATCTTACTAACTTTACAAAATCAACACAAAACCATGACACACTTAAAATCAGGCGATAAAGCACCCGTTTTTGAGGGAATCGACCAGAGTGGGAACCCAATTAGCCTTGCCAGTTTCAAAGGCAAAAACATCATTCTTTACTTCTACCCCAAGGATAATACTCCTGGATGCACGGCTCAGGCCTGCAGCCTGCGCGATGGATATGAAGAGTTGGGGAATTTAGGCTACCAAGTTGTGGGAGTAAGCCCCGACAGCGAAAAATCGCACCAGAATTTCATTGCAAAGTACAGCCTGCCATTCCCGCTCGTTGCCGACAAGGATAAGGTAATTGCAACCGCCTACGGCGTTTATGGCGAGAAAAAAATGTACGGAAAAACAGTGATGGGAATCCACCGAACCACATTCGTTATTGATGGGGACGGGAATATTGTTGAAATTTTCAAAAAGGTTGATACGAAACAGCACGTAAAGCAAATAGTGGAGAAATTACAATAAATTAAAATCATACTTATCAAATGGAAAACAAAAAAACTGATAGCAAAAACCTCAAAGAAATTAGCAAGGAAAAGTTGAAATCGCTTCAACTCACAATGGATAAAATTGAGAAGGATTACGGCAAGGGAACCATAATGATGATGGGCGACAAAGCGGTTGTTGATGTACCAAGCATTTCGAGCGGTTCCATAGCGCTTGACCATGCGCTGGGTGTTGGTGGATACCCCCGGGGAAGAGTAATTGAGATATACGGCCCCGAATCGTCGGGAAAAACTACGCTGGCCATTCACGCCATTGCCGAAGCCCAAAAGAATGGCGGTTTAGCCGCCATAATCGATGCTGAACATGCATTCGACCGAACCTACGCCGAGAAGCTGGGCGTTGATGTGGAAACCCTTATCATCTCACAACCCGATAGCGGCGAGCAGGCCCTCGAAATTGCTGACCAGCTTATTCGTTCCAGCGCCATCGACATTATCGTAATCGATTCGGTAGCAGCACTTACGCCCAAAGCTGAAATTGAAGGCGAAATGGGCGAAAATAAGGTTGGGCTTCAGGCCAGGCTCATGTCACAAGCCCTGCGTAAGCTAACTGCAAACATTAGTAAAACCAACACTTGCTGTATATTCATAAACCAGCTACGCGAAAAAATTGGCGTTATGTTCGGCAATCCCGAAACAACAACTGGTGGGAATGCTCTAAAATTCTACTCGTCGGTTAGGGTTGATATTCGAAAAATATCACAGATTAAGGATGGTGAGGATGCATCGGGGAACCGTGTTCGCGTAAAGGTTGTAAAAAACAAAATGGCTCCACCTTTCCGCAAAGCGGAATTCGATATTGTTTTCGGCGAGGGAATCTCTCGTACCGGAGAAATTGTTGACCTTGGGGTTGATTTCAACGTAATCAAAAAAAGTGGCTCGTGGTTCAGCTACGGAGAAACCAAACTCGGGCAAGGCCGCGAATCGGTTCGTCAGCTATTAAACGATAACATTGAGCTGGCCGATGAGCTTCAAGCCAAAATATTTGAAGCCCTTAGGAACGGGAAGTAGTATACCAAAGAATTTAAAAATCTGCCGAACACTGTTTGTTATGTTCGGCAGATTTTTTTTTACCAGTTAGATTCCCCTTTCCTCCGAGAGAATAAATACATCCTCAATAGCTACTCCAAACACTCGCGAAATATCGTAGGCTAGCTTCAACGACGGATTGTACTTCCCCTTCTCGAGGAACACAATGGTTTCCCTGCGAACATTCACCCTCTTTGCCAAATCGTCCTGCGTTAGGTTGAACCTGGCCCTGAACTCTTTAATTCTATTATTCACCCCTTATCCCCCTAAAGTTAAAGAATAGCCATGAGGCTGCAAAAACAACCCCCATTGCCAGAATTCCGGAACCCATAAGCACTTCTACATCCATTTGTACTCGATCCTTAATGTAAATCATAAATACCCACAAGTACAGTGAAATAAAGTAAGAAAGTGCCGCAGCTTTCTGCACCAATTTTTTCGAAAGTTCATCCTCTGTGGGTTCTCCACGCTTCTCACTTGAGAGACGCTTGTACCCAACAAAGACTGCAAAAATTAATAAAACCAGAATAACTCCAAAATGCAAGTTCTCCATTATGCTGGTTTCATTAAAGTTGTATATCAGCCAGGCCAAAGTTGATACTACTACCAGCCCAGCAATCACAAATACTAAAGTTGATTTTTTCATAATCGAATCTGTTAATGTTATTTAATTCTAACACAAAGTTAGATATATTTAACATTAATGTCAAGTTTTTTTAAAAAATAGTTCTACCATGAGTTTAATGGATCGCACATTTTCATTAATAAAATTGTATGCTCCAAAATTAAGCAAATCATTAGCAGTTTAAAAGATGATGATAAAAACACAAAGACTATATTATTGCACTCTTTATATAACGTGAGTTCGATGTAAGAGACAATTTACATTACCTAACGGCTGGGGATTGGTAAAGGGCAATAGGTTGAAATAATTCTTTGTACTACGCCTTGAAGCTTCTATGAAGCAAGAAAGTTGATTATTTTACTGTCATTCAATATTTTAAAAACCCATTGTCATACACCGGTAAATTTCATGTTTTTATGTTTTTCAGTAGTGTCCGATTAATTTTATTAGCATAAAAAAGATTCTTCGATACACTTCGTTTCTCTCAGAATGACAGTTAATTAATTTTTATTTTATAGGGGAAGGGAGGGGTTGGTGGCGGCCAAGCCGCCACCAACCCCTCCCTTCCCCTAAGAACATACAACAAACTGTCATTCTGAGCGAAGCGAAGAACTTAGCGCAGCCTGCCTTTGTCGGCAGACAGGTGATCTCACCGAAGGTAATCTTATTAAATTCGTCGGACACTAGTGTGTTTTTTTAAAAAAGATATACTTTAATGACGAAAAAAACAGATGTGCTTACATTTCGTCATTAAAAATAAGTTTTGCTTGTGCATAACACAAAACAAGAAAAACATAAAAGTTATTAAAAAAAAACAAACCTTTGTTTATCAGTACAAAAAAAAAAGGTTCTGGAGTTAGCATGCTAACTCCAGAACCCCTAATATGACAAAACTCAATTAAATCAACCCTCTCTTTTTAAGAAGAGCATCGGGTTTTGGATCGGCGCCGCGGAACTTCTTGTAAAGCTCGTCGGCGGGTTCGGTTCCCCCTTTTTCAAGAACAAACTTGCGGAATTTCGAAGCAGTCTCCTTATCGAAAATATTTCCGGTTTCCTTGAATGCCTCGTAGGCATCGGAATCGAGAACACCTGCCCAAATGTAGCTGTAGTAACCCATGGAGTAACCACCTGCAAAAATGTGCTGGAAGTAGGTGCTACGGTAACGGGGTACAATCTCGTCAATTAATCCAATACGATTCATGGATTCCTTCTCGAATTCTCCCGGAACAATATCCTGCATTTCGGTAATGCTATGGTAGTCCTTATCGAGAATGGCTGCTGCCAAAAATTCACCGGTTATGAAACCCTGGTTAAAAGTTCCGCTGGCTTCCATTTTCTGGATTAGTTCATCGGGAATTGGTTCGCCGGTTTCATAGTGCAGGGCATACATTTTTAGGAACTCAGGATCGGTGCTCCAGTTCTCCATTATTTGCGAGGGCAACTCCACAAAATCGCGGGGAACGTTGGTTCCAGCAAGGCGTGGATAGGTAGTATTCGCCAGTAGTCCATGCAATGCATGGCCAAACTCGTGGAAGAATGTTTGTGCCTCATCAACCGAAAGCAGTGCGGGTGTAGTGCCGGTTGGCTTAGTAAAGTTGGTAACAATGGTAATAACGGGAGTAATAAACTCTCCTTCAGGAGTTACGTACTGGTCGCGGTAGCTGGTCATCCATGCTCCTCCACGCTTGCTTTCACGAGGGTAAAAATCCATGTAGAGAATACCAATGTGGCTTCCATCCGCTTCCTTCACCTCGTAAGCTTCTGCTTCGGGATGGTACAAAGGAACATTGGTTAGCTTGGTGTACTGAATGCCATAGAGCTTCTCAGTGAGCATGAAAATTCCCTTCTTCACATTCTCGAGCGAGAAGTATGGCTTAAGCATCTCCTCATCTAAATCGTACTTCTCCTTACGGATTTTTTCGGTGTAGTACCACCAATCCCACGACTGAAGCTTTAAATCCTTTCCATCCTTCTCCAACATTTTCTGAAGGTCGTACGCTTCGGCCTTTGCTCGTTTCAGGGTAGGTTCCCAAAGTTGCATCAGGAAGTCGTTTACTTTTTCTGGAGACTTGGCCATGTTCTCCTCAAGAATATACTCTGCATGCGATTTGTAACCAAGCATTTGAGCACGCTCAAGACGAAGCGGAACTATTTGGCTAACTATTTCGTTGTTATCATTCTCGTTCCCGTTGTTCCCTCTCATAATGTATGCTGTGTGCATTTTCTCTCGCAATTCACGGTTCTCGGCGAACTGTAGGAAAGGAATTAAACTGGGATTCTGCAAAGTGAAAACCCATTTCCCTTCCATACCTCTGCTTTTAGCCTCTTCGGCAGCACCGGCAATAACGCCATCGGGCAAGCCGGCTAAATCTTCCTTGTTATCAATCACTAGCTGAAAAGCGTTGGTTTCGGCCAGAACATGATCGCCAAATTTTAGGCTAAGCTTCGATAGTGCCTCGTTTATTTCACGGAAACGCTGCTGTTTTTCCTCTGGCAAATTCGCTCCACCGCGTACGAAACCTTTGTAAATTTTTTCAAGAAGCATTTGCTGTTCGGGGTTCAGGCTCAGCTCGTCCTTCTTATCGTATACAGCTTTTATTCTTTTAAAAAGGTTGGGGTTAAGGTTAATATCGTCCTTATGCCCGCTAAGCATTGGAGCAACGCGCTGCGAAACCGCCTGAAGTTCAGGGCCGGTTTTGGCTGTTGTTAACGGGTAAAAAACGCTTGAAACCTTGCGAAGCAAGCCGCCACTATACTCAAATGCCAGTATTGTGTTTTCAAAGGTTGGCTCTTCGGTGCTGTTAACTATCGCATCAACCTCCGCTTTTTGTTGCTTAACTGCCTCTGCAAAGGCAGGTTCAAAATGCTCAACCTTTATCTTATCGAACGGAGGTACGTTGAACGGAGTGTTAAACTCGGCAATAAGCGGATTTTGGCTTTCGTTCTTGCACGAAAACATGGCCAGAAAGATTCCTGTAGAAACCATAATCAGAAATATTTTTCTCATAGTAATGAATGTTATTGGGTTTATAATTATAATTTGTTCGCGTAAACCAGCAAGAAATTGCTTTCAGTAAAAAAATGCAAGTTATAAAAAAAGTGGTACAATTCGATTCACTAAAACCGCTTACTTCTTATAACCGAACTCATTAAATGAACTATTTACAATGGATTCAATAATCGGACAAGCTGTTTCAACTTGCTCAAAAAGAGCCAAGTATTCAATATTTCGCTGTGAATCAACAAATGGAGAGGCAACAATCCTTGATAAGAAAAGCTGGCTTTGTTTGGCACTTTCCCAAATGCGAACTATGGCGTTGAGGTGTGCCTTTCGGTTTCGAACAATGCCCCCTTTTCCAACAAACTCCCTTCCCACTTCGAACTGAGGTTTAATTAGGGCAATCACAAACCCATCGGGTTGGAGGAACTTAGTGAAGTAAGCGAGAACCTTTGTTAGAGAAATAAACGACAAATCGGTTACAATAATGTTGAACGTTCTTCCATCAACATCATCAAGGGTTAGGTCGAAAATGTGCTTGTTCTCAATGGATACAACTTTGGGGTTTTGGGAAATTAGCGGTGAAAGCTGCTTTGTTCCAACATCAATTGCGTACACTGTTTTTGCTCCGTGCTGAAGGGCGCAATCGGTGAAACCTCCGGTTGATGCTCCAACATCGAGAACATCCATTCCCTGACAATCGATTGAAAAGGCCTCCAGCGCTTTGTGAAGCTTTAGCCCACCCTTGCTAACGTATGGGTTTAAGTTTCCTTCTGAAACTGTAACTATATCGTTTTCTTTTACATCAAAGGCCGGTTTGCTTATAATTTTTTGGTTAACCAAAACATTCCCGGCAGAAATATTGTACTTGGCCTGCTCGCGCGATGCGAAAATGTTATTCTGAACAAGGTAAATATCGAGTCTCATACGTTTTGCTGAATGAACAAAAGTATGGTTTTGGGTTTGCAAACCCAAATTCGTAGCTAATTTTGCCGAATGGAAAGAATGAACGTAACACACCATATAACTTCCGATGGGTCATCAACACTGTGCTCCAACAAATTTGGAGTTCACTACCATTCGCAACATGGCGCAGTAACCGAGTCGCAGCATATTTTTATTGATGCCGGTCTCAAAAACATTTCGATCCAAGGGAAAGTCAACATTCTAGAAGTTGGCTTTGGAACAGGACTTAACGCTGCATTAACAGCCTCCCATGCAATTTCGAACAGCTTAAAAGTTTCGTACACTTCGCTGGAACTTTACCCGCTAACAGCCGAAGAGATAAAACTGCTGAACTACAATACCATTCTGCCAGAACCAACTTCAGAACTCTGGCAGAAGGTTTGTGATTGTTCGTGGGGAAAATCCGAAAAGCTAACTGACGAATTTGAGATTCAAAAACTGCAAACCGACTTCACAACCTGGGTTCCCAATTCAGCATTCCACCTTATTTACTTCGATGCTTTCGCTCCCAACGACCAGCCCGAGATGTGGGAACCCAAACAGTTTAAGAAAATATTCGATGCCATGCACCCGGGAGGAATTCTTGTTACGTATAGCGTAAAAGGTGTGGTAAAAACCGCTTTGTCATCGGTTGGCTTTGTTCTTGAACGCTTGCCCGGCCCACCGGGCAAAAGGCACATGCTACGAGCACAAAAACCTTGTTAAGTAGTTTAAATGATGTTAAATGCGAAATAAAGTTGGCTTTTTTCATCCCATTTGACACAAATATTCCATATATTCGCACCATTATTTTATAAACAACAAACTAACATTAAACTTAGTATGAAACTATTAAAATCACTAGTACTTGGATTTATTGGTATTTCAATATTCCTAACCAGCTGCTCACAGTCGAGTTTTAACGTTGACCTAAAAACCGATTTAGATACCATGAGCTACGCCATTGGAATAAACATGGCCGCTAATCTTAAACGTGGTGAAATTGAGGAGATTAACATTGAAGCTTTTGCAAAGGGACTAAAGGATGCTTATGATGAGAAGGAAGGTGCAATGACCAACGAGGAAGCAATCGATTTTCTAAACAACTACTTCACTAAAATTCAGGAAGTAAAAGCAAAAGCTGCGCTTGAAGAGGGCGAAAAGTTCCTTGCAGAAAATGCAAAACAGGAAGGCGTTGTTGTTGATTCAACCGGCTTACAATACAAAGTAATTGAGGAAGGTACTGGCCCCATGCCAACTCCTGAAGATATGGTTAAAGTTCACTACCGCGGTACCCTAATTGATGGAACCGAGTTCGATAGCTCATACGGCAAAGATCCCGCGCAATTCCAGCTAAATAGAGTAATTAAAGGTTGGACAATTGGTCTTCAAAAAATGAAGGTTGGTGCAAAGTATATGTTCTATATTCCTGCAGAATTGGGCTATGGCGCAAACCCACGTCCAGGTGGAGCAATTAAACCAAACAGTGTTCTTATTTTTGAAGTTGAACTTTTAGATATTGTTAAAGAGTAATTTTTTTGTATTTTTGACATTACATAAATACTAAAACTAAACTCATGGCTTACTGGGTCGGGTGGATTAAAACCTACCCGACCTTTTAATTTAACAAAAACATGGAGATAACAGGCAAACTGCAAAGCAAACTTCAACAACAAAGCGGACAAGGCAAAAACGGAGCGTGGGTTAAGCAGGAATTTATTCTTGAAACCCAGGAGCAGTACCCACGTAAGGTGTGCATTTCGCTTTGGGGCGATAAAGTTCGAGACCTTGAGCCCATTCAGCCGGGAGAAACGCTAAAGGTGTCAATAAACATTGAATCGAGAGAGTTTAATGGGCGATGGTACACCGATGTTAGGGCATGGAAACTTGAACGTACCGGTACATCTTCTCAAGCACAAGTTCCCGATGCTCCCCCAATGCCAAGTAACGATGAACTACCTCCGTTCCTCGATGAAGAAAACTCGGGTAATGATATGAACGATTTACCTTTCTAGAAACCGAATTATAAATGTACGTCGAAGAGGGTGTCTCAAAAGTTAAATAGGATTAGATTCACTACTCTGTGGAACTCTGTGATTCCTCTATGATACACTATGATACACTAAATTATTAATTCCACAGAGTTTCTCCGTGTCCTTCACAGAGTCACACAATGAACTTTTGAGACACACTCTTTTTTACTCATCGAATAACTTTCCAAGGTTAAGCTGAACCCCAACCGAGAAAATAAAGGGTTGGTAGTTAAAAGCCACATCGTTTGATGTTAGAAGAAAAGAAAAACCTGTTTGTACAATAAATTTCACGTACTTGTAACCAACCTTTCCTGTAAGAACCGGTTCAACAAACATTGCAGAGGCATTATCCGAATTCTGACTGAGGTTAACATAAACAAACCTCGATGCGAAGCTTCCATCGAACACGCTGGTGGTGGCACCTATTGCAGGCTGAAGGAAGAACCGTGTTGAGTTCACTCTGGCTTTTGAAACCCACAGTTCGTTGTCGTACTCTGCTTGTAAGTTCCCTGCACCAAAACCTCCAAAAACTTCGAAACGACCTGCACTTCCAACTTTAGTGAAGTAACCACCACCAAACTCTACAAACTGGTGCTTGTGAAAATCATCAGAAGAATCGGATGTTCGGTTCGCAAAGCTTCCGTTTACCATTAAACCAATATTATCGGTTAGCGCATATGCAACCTGCGGATCGAAACCCGAAATACCAGTATTCAATGATGCCTGAAACTCACCCTTATTGTTCATTAATGGTGTGTTTACAACGTTTGGAACGTATGCGGTTGCGCATGAAGAAAACAAAAGTGACAAAAGTATAAATCGCTGGATGTTAACTATTCGCTTTTTCATAACTATTTTAAATTCTTTGTCCTCAATTATGTGATGCAAGTTACAAAAATCAACTAAACAGAAGTTTTAATTACTGCTTAATTTTACGTAAACCAAGCATGCTGTAAAATTTTAGCTACTTTTACTTTAAAATAAATGCACTTTTGTATGTTCGAATTACTAAGGGGGATAGATACCGCACGACTAAACTTCTCTGAAGGTGGGTTACTTTTTATGAACATTACACTGGCTGTAATTATGTTTGGAGTTGCCCTCGAAATCAAGACAGACCACTTTAAAAATATTTTAAACTATCCAAAATCGTTTATTTTGGGTTTTGGAGCCCAGTTTCTAATTCTACCTGCGCTAACGTTTCTGCTAGTTATCATTATTCGCCCACCAGCTTCAGTAGCAATGGGTATGATTTTAATATCTGCTTGCCCCGGGGGCAATATCTCCAACTTCATATCTTCGCTTTCAAAAGCGAATGTTGCGCTTTCGGTTAGCCTAACAGCTGCGGCAACCCTTTTTGCTACAATACTTACACCCTTGAACTACTCAATTTACGGAAACCTGTTCGTAGAATACTCCGAACGGGCCCTTCATTTAAACATCCCCATTGAAATTGATTTCTGGCAAATGGCGCAAACAGTTTTTATTCTGCTGGGAATTCCTCTTATCCTCGGAATGTGGGTTGGGCATAGGTTCCCCGTTTTTACTGCTAAATACGTAAAATCTATTAAAATTGGATCTGTAATTCTTTACTTGATTTTTATTTTCGGTGCTCTATATGCAAACCTCGGCCATTTTGGGAGCATTATTATACCAATTGGTATCCTCGTTTTACTATTAAACGCACAAACCTTATTCTCAGGATTTCTGGTTGGAACCATCGGGAGAGTTCCCAGAGCCGATAGAAGGACGTTAAGCATTGAAACTGGAATACAAAACTCTGGTCTCGCTTTGGTCCTTATTTTCAACCCAAAACTTTTCGACGGGAACGGGGGAATGGCATTTATGGCCGCCTGGTGGGGAATTTGGCAAATGATTAGCGGACTGCTGCTTGCATGGTTGCTCTCACGAATTAAAATTCCAAAAACCAAAGAGGCTATGCTTCTTGTTGGAGAAAAAAATCAAAAGAAAGAATAGGTTAACTGGCTACTCGGCGGTCTTCAGTATTGATATGAGAAAAATTATGAAACCAACTATTTACTTTATCCTTTTTGCGATGGTTGCAATTAGTTCGTGCCATGAAAACACCCCCGAGAAATTTGAACAGGAAATTATTAATGCAGATAAAACTTTCTCGGACTACTCGGTAAAGCATGGGCAAATAAAAGCATTCTTAGAATTCGCTGCCCCCGATGTTGTTCTTCTTAAACCCAACATGTTTCCCATTGTGGGACACAAAGAATTGGCTAAGCACTATATAAATAAAACCGATTCATCTTTTGTGTTAACCTGGGAACCAAAGTTTGCCCGAGTAAGCAAATCGGGCGATTTGGGTTACACCTATGGGTACTGGGAATTTCATATGAAATCGAATCCGCAAAAAATTGAGCGGGGAACCTACGTTACCATTTGGCAACGCCAAGAAAATGGCCAATGGAAGTTTGTTCTTGATACCGGGAACGACGGGTTGGGCGAGTAAATATTCAATTTGCTCACTTACAATGCATTTTTTAACTTTGCAGCCCAAAATGGGATGGAGTAATGAATTGTTTAGTTGAAAAAAAGGATGTTCACGAAATAGAACCGGCCAACATTGTACAGCAAACCAGCTTTTGGGCAAAGGTTAAAAATCAGCAGGGATTAGAACCGCACGCTTTCAGTTACAAAGTTTCCAGGGATCTAGTGTCGCCCCACGAAAAACCAACCAAGAACATAAACGACGACTTACTGATTCTGATTAGAAACATTGATAGTAAAAGTTGCTTTGCCTACGTTCCCTACGGCCCAAAGGTAGAACCCGAATTCGAGAACTACGGAGTTTTTCTTGAAGAATTCTCAGAGAGCCTGCGCCCCCTTCTCCCCAGCAGCTGCATTCTAATTCGCTACGATTTACCCTGGGAAAACCAGTGGGCTGCCGATGAGAGCTACTTCGACAGAAACGGTCAATGGGAAGGGCCTCCTCCTGCAAAGAACCAGGAATTTAGAATAAATTTCAACACCCACAACTGGAATTTGCATAGAAGCCCGAGCGATATTCTCCCTACAAACACCTTCTTCTTAAACCTTGCGCAATCCGATGAGAATCTTCTGAAACACATGAAACCAAAAACCCGTTACAACATCCGTCTTTCGGTTCGAAAAGGCGTGTATGTGAGAGAGTGCGGGATGGATGAGTTGGATAAGTGGTACGCACTTTACGTTGAAACATCGTTACGCAATAATATTACCCTTCACAACAAGGAGTATTTCTACTCGGTTCTTTCAAATCGGAACAATAATTTTCCGGGAAATATTCACATAAAGCTTCTAATGGCCGAGGTTGATGGGATTCCGCTTGCTGCTATGTTCTTAATTCTTTCTAAAAATCGGGCAACCTACCTTTACGGTGCTTCCTCAACCGAGAAACGCAATTTTATGGCCACCTATGCGCTTCAGTGGGAAGCGATTCAAATTGCACAAAATTCGGGTTGCAAGGAGTACGACATGTTTGGAGCCGCTCCCAATGCCTACAACACTCATCCTCTCAGCGGGCTATACAGGTTTAAAAGCGGATTTGGTGGAAACCTTTTCCACCGCATGGGCTGCTGGGACTATCCATTGCTAATTGATGAGTACAACGTTTTTAGAGCACAAGAAGTTAATAACCAGAAGTATCATAACTACTAAGAAACTGTTTTAATTTTAGTTGTTATTTTTTGCCATGGCCTTTCTGGTTCATCGTTAAATACACGAATTCATCCTTCTAATTCACTCGATCGGAAGATTTTTCCATTATTCATTTAACTTTTGGTAATATATTTGTTGTAGCTACCAAAATTCATACTATTTAGCATGAATCGAAAAAAACGAAATCCTAATAATTAAAAACTTTACTTCCATGAAAAAAATAATTTGGTTACTGCCATTAGCTGTACTCCTCGCTTCCTGCGAATTTGCAAGTGATATTAACATGATTGAAGGCGAGGGTGAGGTTATTACGGAGGATCGCTACGTTGGCGAATTCACAAAGGTTGAAAGCCAAATTGCCGCCGATGTTGAGATTATTGAAAGCGATGAGCCCGGAATCGTAATATCAGCGCAAAAGAACCTGCTTCCGTACCTCGATACCGATGTGAGAAGAGGAACCCTTGAAATTAGCTTTGGCGACTACTCCGTGGAGACCGATAGCACAATTGCTATCACAATTTTCACTCCAAGCTTGGAGGAGTTCTCGCTAACCGGCGTTGGGAATATTGATTCTCAGCTACCATTAAATTCAATAATTTTAACCGGCGTTGGAAACATTGTTGCTCATGGAGCAACCGAAAATGTTAACGTTAGAATTACCGGCTCGGGGAATGTTGACTTATACGATATGCCTGTTGAAATAGCTGAGATTAGCATTACCGGAGTTGGGAATGTAAAAGTTTTTGTTTCTAATTTACTGGATGTAAGTATTTCGGGAATGGGAAACGTTTACTATAAAGGAACCCCAACCATTTATTCTTCCATCACGGGAATTGGTCAGGTTGTTGACAGTAACTAATAGCATTTTTGAACATTCCTGGCAGTTTTTCTGTTTGTAAAATAAAAATGCCATGGCGTTCACACTACAAATAGGAGAAAAAGCACCGGATTTTAATCTTCCGGCAACTAACGGCAAGAGTTACAAGCTAACCGATTTCAACGAAAAGGTTCTGGTTGTTTTCTTCACATGCAACCACTGCCCCTACGTAATTGGCTCCGATGAGGTTACCCGAAAAACTGTGGAAAAGTACGCCCCCAAGGGCGTGAGGTTTGTTGGAATCAACTCAAACAGCCGAAAAACCTACGAGGAGGACAGCTTCCCTAACATGATAAAAAGGATGGAGCAGGAAAAGTTCCCCTGGCTATACCTGTACGACGAAACGCAGGAAGTTGCCCTAAAATACGGAGCGCTGCGAACTCCACACTTCTATGTTTTTAACGAAACACGTGAGTTAATTTATATTGGACGAGCGGTTGACAATCCACGCGATTCATCAAAAATTACAGTAAACGACTTGGAGAATGCGCTCAATGAGCATTTGGCGGGGAAGGAAATTGCTGTGAAAGTTACAAACCCAATAGGATGTAACGTTAAGTGGGAGGGAATGGATAAACATTGGATGCCTGCTGATGCCTGCGATTTAATCTGAAAAT
>ERZ795053.1834-NODE-1834-length-26419-cov-11.129040_pt1 | contig 26419 bp, 21 predicted proteins | sample MGYA00375137_ERZ795053 | MGnify/ENA primary metagenome ERZ795053 (study PRJEB30182, sample SAMN05720284) | activated sludge metagenome | isolation source: Anaerobic digester | place: Hong Kong | collected 2014-12-17 ...
AGTTTCGCGTCGCGGAAGATGCGGGAAACGGGGCTCTCGTTCATGAAGCCCGCGCCACCCATCGCCTGCACGGCCTGGTGGGCGACGACCATCGCCTCCTCGCTGGCGTAAAGGACGCAGGCGGCGGCGTCCTGGCGGGTGACCTCGCCGCGGTCGCAGGCGCGGGCGACCTCGTAGACATAGGCGCGGGCGGAGTTCATCTTGGTGTACATGTCGGCGATCTTGCCCTGCATCAGCTGGAACGACCCGATCGGCTGGCCGAACTGCTTGCGCTGCGCGAGGTAGGGCATCACCTCGTCCAGGCAGGCGGCCATGATGCCGGTGCCGATGCCCGACAGGACGACGCGCTCGTAATCGAGGCCCGACATCAGGACACGGACGCCCTTGCCCTCGGCCCCGAGCACGTTTTCGAACGGCACCTCCACATCCTCGAAGATCAGTTCGGCGGTGTTGGAGCCGCGCATCCCGAGCTTGTCGAAGTGCTTCGACGTGGAAAAGCCCTTCATGGTCTTTTCGACGATGAAGGCGGTGATGCCCTTCGATCCGGCCTCCGGGTCGGTCTTGGCATAGACGACGAGGGTGTCGGCATCCGGGCCGTTGGTGATCCAGAACTTGGTGCCGTTCAGAACGTAGTAGCCGTTGCGCTTTTCCGCGCGCAGCTTCATCGACACGACGTCGGACCCCGCCCCCGCCTCCGACATGGCGAGCGCGCCGACATGGGTGCCGGCGATCAGGCCCGGCAGGTACGCGCGCTTCTGCGCGTCCGTCCCGTTCAGCTTGATCTGGTTCACGCAAAGGTTCGAATGTGCGCCATAGGACAGGCTGACCGAGGCCGAGGCGCGGGCAATCTCCTCGGTCGCGACGACATGGGCGAGGTAGGACATGCCCGCCCCGCCGTATTCCTCCGGCACGGTGATGCCCAGAAGGCCAAGATCGCCCATTTCCTTCCAAAGCTCTGCCGGGAAGCCGTTGGTGCGGTCGACCTCGGCGGCGATCGGCTTCACCCGGTCCTGCGCCCAGCGATGCACCATGTCGCGCAGCGCCTCGACCTCTTCTCCAAGGTGGAACTTCATGGATGCGGTGAACATCGTCGGCCTCCCGGAAATGAACGACTGTTCAATTCATAGGGCGGAAGGGTGAGTCGGGTCAATGGGGTCCTGCGCCCGGAAGGCGGTTCCATTCCGGAAACGGTAAGGCGAAGATCAGCCGATAAGTTTCCCGGCCAGCAACGGCAACTCGTGGAAGGCGTCGAACATCGCCTCTGGCGCGAAATCGGCGACACCGCGCCCCGCCGGACCGAAGGTGACAAGCGCGACCGGCACGCCGGCGGCGGCGGCGGTCTTGCGGTCGGTGTCGGTATCGCCCACCAGCATCGAGCGTTCGACCACGCCGCCCGCGCGCTCCACCGACAGGCGGTAGGGCGCGGGGTCGGGCTTGCGCACCGGAAGCGTGTCCGCCCCGACGAGTGAGCCGAAAAGGTCGCGCACGCCAAGGCGCGTCATCAGGATCTCGGCCAGGCGTTCGGGCTTGTTGGTGCAGATGCCGGTGGCAAAACCCGCCCCACGAAGGGTTTCCACCGCCTCGACCGCGCCGGGATAAAGCCGTGTATGGCGGTCGATCCCGTCCTCGTAGGCGGCCAGAAGGATGGGATACTGGCGGTCGACCTCGTCCTCTGCCACCGCGCCAAGGCGCGAGAAGCCAAGCCGCAACATCGCCCGCCCGCCGTGAAAGGCGGTCAGCGCATCGGCGACGGGGTCCAGGATGTCGCCCGCGCCAAGCCCCCGGAAACAGGCGTTCGCCGCCGCGATCAGGTCGGCCGATGTATCGGCAAGCGTTCCGTCCAGATCGAAGATAACCGTGCGCATCCTGCCCTCTTTCCGGGCGCCGCACGCCCCGCTGTAACCCTTGGAAAGGAGTTGTGAGCCCCCCGGCCTTGCGGCGCGTGGCCCCATCGGTAAAACGGGCATGGACGAAAGAAAAGAGCAAGAGCATGGCCACAGCGCTGATCATCCTCGCCGCGGGACAGGGAACGCGGATGAATTCGGACCTGCCCAAGGTCCTGCACAAGGTCGCGGGCGCGCCGCTTGTGCATCATGCCATGGCCGCGGGCGCGACGCTTGCGCCCGAACGGGTGGTCGTTGTCGCGGGCCACGGCGCGGAGGCCGTCGAAAAGGCGGTGCGCGCCTATGACGAAACGGCGGCGGTGGTCCGGCAGGACCAGCAGCTTGGCACCGGACACGCCGTGCAGCAGGCGCTGCCCGCGCTGGAGGGGTTCGAGGGTACGGTGATCGTCCTTTACGGCGACACCCCCTTCATCCGGGCCGAAACGCTGGACGCGATGCTGGTCAGCGGGGCGGACGTGACCGTTCTGGGCTTTGTCGCGGCGGACCCCGGGCGCTACGGGCGGCTGATCGCCACCGACGGCGCGCTGGACCGGATCGTGGAGTTCAAGGACGCGACGGAAACGGAACGCGCGATCACACTTTGCAACAGCGGCGTGGTGGCGGTCGAGGCGCGGCTTCTGGCGAGCCTGGTCGCGGGGCTGACGAACGACAACGCGGCGGGCGAATACTACCTGACCGACATCGTCGCCGCGGCCCGCGCGACGGGGCGCAGCGCCCGCGTCGTCACCTGCGACGAGGCCGAGACGATGGGCGTGAACACCCGTGCCGAACTGGCCCGCGCCGAAGCCGCCTTCCAGGCACGCGCCCGGGCCGAGGCGCTTGAGACCGGGGTGACGATGACGGCGCCCGAAACCGTTTTCTTCGCGCTCGACACCGTTGTCGGGCGGGACGCCACGATTGGCGCCAATGTCGTCTTCGGCCCCGGCGTGACCGTGGAATCGGGGGCGGAGATCCTGCCCTTCTGCCATTTCGAAGGCTGCCACATCTCGCGCGGGGCGCGCGTCGGCCCCTTCGCGCGGCTGCGCCCCGGCACCGAACTGGCCGAGGACGTGCACGTCGGCAACTTCGTCGAGGTCAAGAACGCGATCCTCGACGAGGGCGTGAAGGTCGGCCACCTGACCTATCTGGGCGACGCCCATGTCGGCGAACACAGCAACATCGGCGCGGGCACGGTGACTTGCAACTACGATGGCGTGATGAAGCACCGGACCGAGATCGGCGCCCATGCCTTCATCGGGTCGGACACGATGCTGGTGGCTCCGGTCCGGATCGGGGCGGGCGCGCTGACCGGGTCGGGCTCGGTCATCACCGAAGACGTGCCGGATGGCGCGCTGGCGCTCGGAAGGGCGAAACAGGTGACAAAACCCGGCCTAGCGGTCAGATTGTTCGAAAAGTTGAAACAAACGAAAGCCCGGCGGGACGAGGATCGCAAATAATGTGTGGAATTGTCGGTGTACTGGGCAACCATGAGGTCGCCCCCCTTCTGGTCGAGGCGCTGAAGCGGCTGGAATATCGCGGCTACGATTCCGCCGGGATCGCCACGGTGAACCACGGCGGGCTCGACCGGCGCCGGGCGGTCGGCAAGCTGGCGAACCTGTCCGACCTGCTGGTCCACGAACCCCTGCCGGGCAAGGCCGGCATCGGACATACCCGCTGGGCGACCCATGGCGCGGCCACGGTCGTCAACGCCCATCCCCACCGGTCCGGCCCGGTGGCGGTCGTCCACAACGGCATCATCGAGAACTTCCGCGAACTTCGCGTCGAGCTTTCCGAGGCAGGCCTTTCGTGCGAGACCGAGACGGATACCGAAACCGTCGCCCTGCTGGTGCGGCTTTACATGGATCGCGGCCTGCCCCCGCGCGAGGCCGCGCGCGCCACCCTGCACCGGCTCGAAGGCGCCTTTGCCCTGCTTTTCCTTTTCGAGGGCGAGGACGACCTGATGATCGCCGCCCGCAAGGGGTCGCCGCTGGCCATCGGCCACGGCGAGGGGGAAATGTTCGTGGGCTCCGACGCGATCGCGCTGGCGCCGATGACCGACCGCATCACCTATCTGGAGGAAGGCGACTATGCCTTTGTCACCCGCGAGGGGGCAGAGATCTTCGACGTGTCGGACCGCCGCGCCAACCGCGAGGCCGCGAAGATACAGCTCGACCAGACGCGGATCGACAAGGCGGGCTACAAGCACTTCATGGCCAAGGAGATCGCCGAACAACCGGTCGTGCTGGCCGATGCGATCAGGCACTATGTGCGCGGCGGGCAGATCATGCTGCCGCACGCGCTGGACTTCGCCGCGCTCGACCGGCTGACGCTGGTTGCCTGCGGGACCGCGAACTACGCCTGCCAGACGGCGAAGTACTGGTTCGAAAGCCTTGCCGGCCTGCCCTGCGAGGTCGATATCGCCTCGGAGTTCCGCTACCGCGAACCGCCGCTTCCGGCCAAGTCCTTCGCGCTGTTCGTCAGCCAGTCGGGCGAGACGGCCGATACGCTGGCCGCGCTGCGTTTTGCCCGCGAAAAGGTCGCGCGGACAGTCGCGGTGATCAACGTCACCACCTCCTCCATCGCGCGGGAGGCCGACGTGGCGCTGCCGATCCACGCGGGGGTGGAGGTCGGCGTGGCCTCGACCAAGGCGTTCACCTGCCAGTTGCTTGTCCTGTACCTCCTCGCGCTCAAGGCCGCGGCGGATCGCGGCCGGCTTGCCCCCGAGGAGCTGGCGGCCCGGATCGCCGACCTGTCTGCCCTGCCCGGCCTGATGAACCAGACACTGGCCCGCGAAGCCGAGATCGCCGAAATCGCGGCCAGCGTCGCCGAAGCGCAGGACATCCTGTTCCTGGGACGCGGGACGATGTTCCCGCTGGCGCTTGAGGGGGCGCTGAAGCTCAAGGAAATCAGTTATATACACGCCGAAGGTTATGCATCGGGCGAACTGAAGCACGGCCCCATCGCATTGATCGACAAATCGGTGCCGGTCATCGTCTTCGCCCCCCATGACGCGCTTTTCGACAAGACCGTGTCGAACATGCAGGAGGTCATGGCACGCCATGGCAAGGTGGTGCTGATCACCGATGCGAAGGGCGCGGCCGAGGCGCGCGAGGGGACGTGGAAATGCGTCACCCTGCCGACGATCCCGCCGACGCTGGCACCGATCGCCTATGCGCTCCCCGCGCAGCTTCTGGCCTACCATGCCGCCGTCGCCAAGGGCACCGACGTGGACCAGCCGCGCAACCTGGCAAAGTCGGTGACGGTGGAATGACGCCGGAAGACGCGCTCGCCGCGCTGCGCGCCGGGATCGAACCCGGCCGCGCTGAAGCGATGGCCGCCTATCACAAGCAGACGCGCCCGGTCCTGGGCATCCCGGTTCCGTACCTGAACGATCTGGCGAAAGGGTGGCGGCAGACGCTTTCGGTGCCCGAAAGGGTGGCGCTGGCCGATGCGCTGTGGCGGACCGACATCTTCGAGGCGCGGATCGCCGCGGCAAAGGTCCTGACGCAGGCGCGCATCCGTGACGACGCCGCCGCCTGGCGGCTGATCGTGTCCTGGGTGCCGGATTTCGACAGCTGGGCCATCGCCGACCATGCCTGCGACGCGGGCGAACGGCGGCTGGTCGCGGACCCCGCCCGCCTTGACGAGGTCGAGGGCTGGACCCGGTCCGACCACATGTGGGCACGGCGCGCGGCGCTGGTCATCACCCTGCCCTGGACCAAGCAGAACCATCCGAGCGCCGGGGATCTTGCGATCCGCGATCGGGTGCTGGGCTGGGCGGCGGGCTATGCGGACGATCCCGAATGGTTCATCCAGAAGGCCATCGCCTGGTGGCTGCGCGACCTGTCGAAACACGACGCGCCGCGTGTGCGCGCGTTCCTTAAGGCCCATGGCGACCGGCTGAAGCCCTTTGCCCGCAGGGAGGCCGGGAAACACCTGGCCTGACCCTATCCGAAGGTCGGCTTGTGGGGGCGCGCGCAAGTGACTAGATTTGCGCCATGACACCCTTGATCGACCCCTTCGCCCGACCGATTTCCTACCTCCGCGTCTCGGTGACGGACCGCTGCGACTTTCGCTGCACCTATTGCATGGCCGAACACATGCAGTTCCTTCCCAAGAAGGATCTCCTGACGCTAGAGGAACTGGATCGCCTTTGTTCGACCTTCATCCGGCTCGGCGTCCAGAAGCTGAGGATCACCGGGGGCGAACCCCTGGTCCGGCGCGACATCATGACCTTCTTCCGCACCATATCGCGCCATCTGGACAGCGGCGCGCTCAAGGAACTGACGCTGACCACCAACGGATCGCAACTGGCGAAATACGCGGGCGACCTTGCCGCCTGCGGCATCCGCCGGGTCAATGTGTCGCTCGACACGCTCGATCCGGCCAAGTTCGCCGACATCACCCGCTGGGGCCGCCTGCCGCAGGTGCTGGAGGGGATCGAGGCCGCAAAGGCCGCCGGGCTCAGGGTCAAGATCAACACCGTCGCCCTCAAGGGCTTCAACGAGGCGGAGCTTTTCGACCTTCTCGACTGGTGCGCGAAGGAAGACCACGACCTGACCTTCATCGAGGTCATGCCGATGGGCGAGATGGGCGAGGAACTGCGCCTTGACCAGTACTGGCCGCTGAAGGATCTGCGCGCGCGCCTGGCCGAACGCTTCACGCTCAGCGATCTGACCGAACGTACCGGCGGCCCCGCCCGCTATGTGCGGATCGAGGAGACGGGCCAGAAGGTCGGTTTCATCACGCCGCTCACGCATAATTTCTGCGAAAGCTGCAACCGCGTCCGCGTGACCTGCACGGGCGAGCTGTTCATGTGCCTGGGGCAGGAGGACATGGCCGACCTGCGCGCGCCCCTGCGCGCCGCCCCGGACGACGCGCTTCTGGAACACGCAATCCGTGCGGCCATCGCCCGCAAGCCGAAGGGGCACGACTTCGACTATTCCCGCCAGAAGGTCGCGGGCCAGGTCTCTCGCCACATGAGCCATACGGGCGGCTAGTGGCGCCCTTCAGCCCGGCAAGGCCCTGCGCCAGGCCTCGGGCGTGACACCCTCGGCGGCGCGGAACACACGGATCAGGTGCGAGGCGTCCGAGAACCCGGTTTCCGCCGCGATTTCGGTCACCGACCTTTCGCCCCGCGTCAGAAGGGCGCGCACCTGCGCCAGCCGCATCCGCTGCCCCGCCTTGGCCGGCGTCAGCCCCAGATCGTCGGCGAAATGCCGTTCCAGCTTGCGCCGGCTGACGCCGAGCTGACCGGCCAGCTGCCCCACGGTCAGCGGTGTTTCGGGAAATTGCTGCATCCACAGAAGCGCACGCTTCACCAGGGGATCGCTGGCACCCAGATCCGAGGGCAGGCCCGGCTGCGGCCGTTCGGCGGCCATCGCCTCGTCCACGATCATGATCGACAGGCTCTTGCGGGCGGCGGCACGTCCGACATGGCGGTCGACAAGGAACGCCGCCAGATGGGCGGTCGACGCCCCGCCCGAACAGGTCAGCCGGTCGCGGTCGACGACGAAGATCTGGTCGGACACCGGCTGCATCGCCTCGAATTCCTCCAGGAAGTCGTTGCGGTGGAACCAGCTGACGCAGCAGCGGTAGCCCTGCATGAGCCCCGCGCGCGCCAGGATGAAGGGGCCGGTGCACAGCCCGATCAGCGGCACCCCGGCGGCCGCGGCGCGGCGCAGCCAGTCCTCCGCCTCGGGGGCGAGCCATTGCCTTTCGCCGATGAGCCCGCCGACCACGGCGATGTAGTCGAACCTTTCGGGGTCGCCCAGCGCCTCTTCCGCGTCGACGAAGAGCCCGCAGCTTGCCTCGACCGGCCCCGGGCGCGGGGCGACGACGCGCCAGGCGCACAGGATCGGGCGCGACCGGTCGCCTTCGTCGGCGGCAAGGCGCAGGACATCGACGAAGTTCGCCATCGCGGCCAGCGTGAAGCGGCGCGCAAGAAGGATCCCCACCCGAAGACGGGCGGGCGGGGCCGGGGACGCCGGCGCGGGCGCGGAGGCCGCAGTTTGTGTCGGGTGACGCATTTGTAACGGCAGTTTGACGCAAATGTACTGTGTTGCGGGCGTGGAATCGACATAAAACGGTTCAGGAACGACCTGCGGCCAAGGCGCAGGCGCACCGTAGGGGGGATCGCAATGCTGCTTCAATCTCAACCGCGGGCGGCTGCCCGGATCGCGACCGACGCCCGCGCCCTGGCGCAGGGCGCGACCGAAACCTTCGTCTTCCTTCTGCTCGACGGGTTCGACGCGCTGGCCCTTGCCGGGGCGACCGAACCCCTGCGCCAGGCGAACGCCATCAGCGGCAGGCCGCTTTACGGCTGGCGGATCGTGACCATGGCCGGAACGCCCGCAGTGGCGATCGGTGGCCTTGCGGTCCTGGCCGACGACCGGTTCGCCGGGCTCGGGCGGGGCGAGACGCTGATGGTCATCGGCGCCGCGGGCGAGGACGAGGCGACGCGCGGCCAGGTCTTCGCGGCCCTGCGCCGCGAGGCCGCGCATGGCGCGCGCATCGGCGCCATCGGTGCCGGTATCCAGACACTCGCGCGGGCCGGGCTTCTCGACAATGAAACGGTCGCGGCGCACTGGGACGTGGCCGAGGGCCTGGCCGAGGAGTTTCCCCGGATCGAGGTCAGCCGCGCGGCCTTTGTCGCCGGGCGCCGGCCCACCGCGCCGGGCGGCGCCGCGGCGACCGACCTGATGCTTCACCTGATCGCCGAACGGCACGGGGCGAACCTGGCCACCCGCATCGCCGACGCGATGGTCTGGGCCAATGTCCGCGGCCCCCAGTCGCGCCAGACGGTTTCGGCGCAATCGCGCTTTGGCGTGCGCAACGCGCGCCTTGTCCGCGTACTGGCTGCGATGGAGGCGAACCTGGAAACGCCGCTTTCCGCGCAGGAGATCGCGGACATCGCCGGCATGTCGCCGCGCCAGACCGAACGGCTGTTTTCCCGCTATCTCGCGACCACGCCGATGGGGTTTTACGCCCATCTCCGGCTGGAACGCGCCCGCAGCCTGCTGATGCAGACCGAACTGTCCGTGACCGAGGTGGCGGTGGCCTGCGGATACCGGTCGCTGTCGCATTTCGCCAAGGTCTACCGCGCCACCTATGGCCACGCGCCGCGCCGGATGCGCGCGGTCGCCTGAGCGCGCTGTTGAAACTCCGCCCGGACTGGTGAACAGTCGCCCCGCCGCGACCCGGCGACGGACGGAGGGGGACAGATGACCGAACTGATGGCCAACGCGCCGCGCCTTGGGCCCGACGCCTTCGAGGACCTGGCCGGGCGCCACTTCGGATTGTCGGGCACGCTGGTGCCGCTTTATTCCGAACGCGACCAGAACATGCTGCTCAGGGCGGCGGACGGGCGCGGCTGGGTGCTGAAGATCGCCAACGCGGCCGAGGAACCGGCCCTTGTCGCGGCGCAGATCGCCGCACTTCGCCATATCGCCCGGGCCGACCCGGACCTGCCGGTGCCGGTGGTTCTTCCGACGCGCGACGGGTCGGACTGCGTCGTGGTGACCGGGGCGGACGGGCGCCGCCACACAGCCTATGCGGTCTCCTACCTGGAGGGCGACATCGCCGCCGACCGGCCCCTGGCGGCGGCCGATTACCGGCGCATCGGGGCGGGCATCGCGCGGCTCGGGCGGGCGCTGCGCGGCTTTGCCCATCCGGCGCTGACCGGTCGGCCGCTTTTGTGGGACCTGCGCGCCGCCGAGACGCTGAGGGCCCATGCGGGCCGCCTCCCCGACAGCCTGCCGCGCGACAATGTCGCGGCCTGCCTCGATCACTTCGTGACGGCGGTCATGCCCGCCCTGCCCCGGTTGCGCGCGCAGACCATCCATGGCGACGTGCATGGCCACAACCTGATCCTTGGCCCGGGCAATGCCGTCGCGGGCTTCATCGACTTCGGAGACATGATCCATGCGCCGCTGGTCTTCGACGCGGGTTCGGCCCTTGGCGATTTCATCACCGGGCCGGATGCGGCCGAACCCGTCATGGGGGCGCTGGTCGAAGGCTACGACAGCGTCACCCCTTTCGAGGACGCGGAAATCGGCCTGCTATACGACCTGATGCTGGCCCGTCAGGCCGCGACCATGGTCATCATCGCCGCCCGCGCCGCAGACGAACCGGAGGCGGAGGCCTACATGACTGCCACCGGCTTCGGCGCACCCGACGCCTTTGAACACCTGCACGCCCTTGGGCGCGATGCGGCGACGGCGGTGTTCCGCCGGGCCTGCGGGCTTGCGGCCCGCCCGGCCGGGGCGCCCGGCAGGTCACCCGTCGCCTCGCTTCTGGACCGGCGCAAGAGGGTGATGGGATCGCGGCCCTATGTCTTCTACGACCCGCCGCTTCACATCGTGAGGGGCGAAGGCGCCTTTCTGATCGACGCGGGCGGGCGGCGCTATCTGGACTGCTACAACAACGTGCCGATCGTCGGGCATTGCCACCCGCGCGTCGTGAACGCGATCGACCGGCAGATGCGCGTGCTGAACACCAACACGCGCTATCTGGGCGAGGAGGTTCTGGACTATGCCGAACGCCTTGGCGCGCTGACCGGGGGCGCGCTGACCGCCTGCGCCTTCGTCAACTCCGGTTCCGAGGCGAACGACATCGCCTGGCGCATGGCGCGCGCCTGGACCGGCAACGCCGGGTTCCTGTGTCAGGACTTCGCCTATCACGGCATCACCGAGGCGATCGACGCCGTGTCGCCCTCGGCCATCCGGCAGGGCCGGACGCCCGCCCATGTGCGCACCCTTCTGGCGCCCGACGGCTATCGCGGACCCCATCGCCACGGCACGCCGGAGATCGCCGCGCGATATGCCGACGATGCCGACCGCGCCATCGCGTCGCTGGCCGGGGACGGGATGAAGCCCGCCGCCGTGATCGTCGACAGCGCCTTCATGACCAATGGCATCCTTGCGCCGTTGCCGGGCTATGTCGCGGCCCTTTTCGACAAGGTGCGCGCGGCGGGCGGGCTCTGCATCGCCGACGAGGTGCAATCGGGCTTCGGGCGGATGGGCGCGCATTTCTGGGGCTACCAGCATCACGGCGTCACGCCCGACTTCGTGACCATCGGCAAGCCCGCGGGCAACGGCCACCCGCTTGGCGTCGTGCTGACAAGGCCCGAGATCCTTGACCACTTCTGCGAACGGACCGCCTTTTTCTCGACCTTCGGCGGCAACAACGTGTCGGCGGCGGCGGGCCGCGCGGTCCTTGACGTGATCGAGGATGGCGACCTGGTGCGCAAGGCAGGCGAGACGGCGCGCCATTTCCATCGCGGGCTGAAGGCGCTGATGGCGCGGCACGACATCATCGGCGACGTGCGTTCGGCCGGGCTGGCCTTCGGGATGGAACTTGTGCGCGACCGCGCGCTCCTGACGCCCGCGCCGGAAGAGACGGAGCGGCTCGTCAACCTTCTGCGCGACGAGGGGCTTCTGGTCGGGTCCGAAGGCATCCTGGGCAATGTCGTCAAGATCCGCCCGCCGCTGGTCTTCGAACCCGCCGATGCCGACATGGCGCTTGCGATGATGGATCGGGCGCTGTCCAGGCTGTAGGCTGGTGCGAAGGTGGGGGGGTGACACGCGCCGCATGACGGGTGCCTTGGCACCGCTAGAACCGCCCGACGCCCCGAATGTCGAGCCTGACCTTGTCGGACCGGGAGGCCGGCGCCACCCCGGTATCGCGGCAGGTCGCCATCTGCTTTTCAAGCGGCTGGTCGGCCTTGACCAGCGTGAAGAACGTGATGTCGCGCAAGATCGCCTTGTCGTTCAGATAGACCGTCGCCTTGCGCAGCAGGGAAGCGGTCTGGCTGCGGCCGTGGGGTGAAACGAAGCGGCCTACGCCGCAGACAATGATCGTTCCCTTGTGGAGTGCGACATCCCACAAGAACTCGTAGGAACGTCCTTCCCCTTGCCAGGTAAGATCCTCCAGCGAGAAGCGGTCGGTCACCGGGATCTTGAAGTCGGGCGCCGAGACGGCTGGAAACGCGGCGAACGCAAAAATCGCCGCGGCGGAAAAGAACAAAGGTCTCAATCTATTCCCCTAAAAAATCAATAATTTGATCTAGACGCACCCAGCGCATAGATCAAGCGCCGAAGACATATCCCGTCCTCAGAACCGGCTTTGCCCCTGCACGTCAAGATAGACCAGGAAATCGCCCTTGGGTTTCTTCGTCCTGGTCAGGCGGCAGTTGGCCGTCGCGCGGTTCAGCGGCTTGCCCTCGGGGATGGTCGCGAAGAAGGTGATGTCCTTCAAGATCGCCTTGCGGTCCAGAATCACCTTGCCGCGCTTCATCTGCTGCAGGGTCTTCTGCCGCAGGTTGGGATTGACGAACTGGCCGACGCCGCAGACGGCGATCTGCCCCTTCACATAGGTCAGCCCCCACATCAGCCGGTAGGAGCGCCCCTGGGCCTTCCAGCGCAATTCGTCGGCGACGAACTGGCTGTTCACCTTCATGGTGAAATCCTGGGCCGTGGCCGCGCTGCCGGCGACGAGCGCGATCATGAAGGCCAGTGCGAAGCGCATGTCCTCTCCTGTCGGTGCGTCCGTGACGGACGGGATGCCCCATCCTGCACGGAGAATGCGGCAAATTCGGGGTCAGGCCGCGGGCATCCGCGATTCGACCATACCGGCATACCAGCTTGAGCCGAAGGGGATGGCGTTGTCGTCGAAGTTGTAGGCCGGATGATGGACCATCGCGGTATCGCCGTTGCCAAGGAAGATATAGGCGCCGGGCCGTTCGTTCAGCATGTAGCTGAAATCCTCCGCCCCCATCAGCGGCGCGGTGTCGGTATCGACCTGCCCCGACACCGCCCGCGCGACATCGGCGGCGAAATCGGTGTTGTCGGGTGTGTTCATCGTCACCGGGTAGCCCCGCAGATAGGTCACCTCGGCGGTCGCGCCATGGGCCAGCGCGGTTCCCTCGACGATCGACTTGATCCGCGCCTCGACCATGTCCTGCACGGCGGGGTCCATGGTGCGGACAGTGCCGCGCATCAGCACGGTCTGGGGAATGACGTTGTGCGCCTCGCTTTCGGTCTTGACCGTGCAGACCGAGACGACGACCTGCTTGAGCGGGTCGACCACGCGCGCCGCGATCGTCTGCAGCGCAAGGATGATGTGGGCGGAGACGACGGTGGTATCGATGCAGTCGTGCGGCTTGGCGGCATGGCCGCCCTTGCCGGTCACCAGGATGTCGAACTGGTCGGCCGCCGCCATCATCGCGCCGGGCCGGATCGCGAACTGGCCGACCGGGATACCGGGCATGTTGTGCATGCCATAGACTTCCTGGATTCCGAACCGCGCCATCATCCCGTCCGCCACCATCTCGCGTCCGCCGCCGCCGCCCTCTTCGGCGGGTTGGAAGATCACCACCGCGGTGCCGTCGAAGTTGCGCGTCTCGGCCAGGTATTTCGCGGCGCCGAGCAGCATGGCGGTGTGGCCGTCATGGCCGCAGGCATGCATCTTGCCCGGCGTCTTCGAGGCATAGGGCAGGCCCGTCGCTTCCTTGATCGGCAGGGCGTCCATGTCGGCGCGCAGCCCGATCACCCGGCCCGCGCTGTCGGTCTTGCCCTTGATGACGCCGACGACGCCGGTCCGACCGATCCCTTCGACCACCTCGTCGCAGCCGAAGCCGCGCAAAAGTTCCGCGACCTTTCCGGCGGTGCGATGCACGTCGAACAGAAGCTCTGGATGTTCGTGGAAGTCCCGCCGCCAGGCGGTGATCTCTGGCAGAAGCTCTGCAAAGCGGTTCTTGACGGGCATGGCATCCTTCCTTTCGCGCTGCTGCCCGGAAGGTGGCGACTTTCGCCGCCGCCCGCAAGGCTCAGAGCGACGGGCCGGGTTCGATTCTCGATCCGTCGGTGAACCGCGCGTGGCGGAACCGCGACAGATCGTGGCCCGGCGCGCGGCCCAGGACCAGATCGGCGGCGATCCGGCCGATCGCCGGCCCGATCCCGAAACCGTGGCCCGACAGGCCGGTGACGATGGTCAGGCCCGGCGCCCCTTCGGCATGGTCGATGACGGGGACGACATCGGGCATGGTGTCGATCATCCCCGCCCAGGCCGCCCGCAGTCGCGGCTTGCCCAGGGCGGGAAAGGCGCGGGCGAAATCCTCGCGCAGGCGTTCGACGCGGGGCGCGTGGGGCGCCGGGTTCAGCACGCGCATCGCCTCGAACGGGCCGGGCGCATCCGCCGCCCAGCGGCGCGGCGTCGACCAGGCGTCGGGGAACCCCCGGGGCGCCGCGGGCAGGAACCGGGTGCCCCTGACCGGCGTGCGCAGCCCCGGGCGGTAGATCGCCAGGTGGCGGAACGCGTCCGGCCCGATCAGAAACTCGTGGAAATCCGCCGGGGCCAGGGTGTAGCCCCCGTCCTCGCGACGGCGGAAGGCGAAACCGGCGTCCGCCGCCGCCCCGGCAAAGACCTCGGGCAGGGGTTCGGTCGCGCAGACGCTGGCGCGGACCATGAGCTGCGGCAGGTAAAGCCCCTCGGACCGGGCGAAAAGGCCCGACCACGCGCCCCCCGCCAGCACGACATGATCGGCCGCGATCCGCCCGCGTTCGGTGACGACGCCGGTGACGCGCCCCGCCTGCCGGTCCAGCGCGCGCACCGCGCAATCCTCGGCGATGGCGACGCCGCGCTGGGCCAGCGCGGCGGCGATGGCGGGCACCGCGACCCAGGGTTCCGCCCGCCCGTCCGACGCGGTCCAGAGCCCGCCGACCCACCCGGCGGCATTGGGCACCATCGCCTCAAGCTCCGCCCGGCTCAGCATCCGGGTATCGAGCCCGTGGGCGCGCGCATGGACCATCCAGTCCTCGTGCGGGCCGATGTCCTTCGCCGTGTTGGCGATGTAAAGGACGCCGGTCTGCCGGTAGCCAAGGTCCTGCCCGACCTCGGCGGCGAGCCCCGCCCAGATCGCCTGCGCCTCGGCGACAAGCGGGATCTCGGCGGGATCCCTGCCCTGCTTTCTGACCCAGCCCCAGTTGCGCGACGATTGTTCGCCCGCGATCCGGCCCTTTTCGCACAGGACGACGGACTGCCCGGCCCTGGCCAGGAACCAGGCCGTCATGACCCCGGCGATCCCGCCGCCGATGACGACGACATCGGCCCGCGCGGGCAAGGGGGCGGTGAACCTTGCGGGAAGGTGCAGGCCGATCGGGAAAGGGGTCACTTGCAAAGCTCCGCCACGATGTTTTCCATGAAGGCCGCACCGGCCCGGAATTCGCTCAGTTCGATGTATTCGTCGCGCTGGTGGGCCTGGGCGATGTCGCCCGGACCGCAGACGACACAGGAATAGCCGTTCTTCTGGAAATGCCCTGCCTCGGTCCCGTAGCTGACGACATGGGTCGCGTTGTCGCCGGTCAGCCGCCGCGCCAGCGCCTCGGCCGCGCCATCCGTTTCGGGGACCAGCGCGGGCACGGTGAAGAAGCGGCGCAGGTCCACGCCCGCCTCGGGACGGACGACCTTTACCCCGGCATCAAGCCGTGACGCCTCGGCCTCGAAGGCGGCAAGCCAGGCTTCCACGTCCTCGCCCGGAACGACGCGGAAATCGACACCCATCCGGCAGTCGCCGGCGGTGATGTTGTGTGCGGTGCCGCCGGCGATCTTGCCGACATGCACGGTGGTCCAGGGGGGATCGAAGGCCCGGGCAAGCGGCCCGGGCGCCTTCGCCGCGTTCTCGGCGTTGCGGTCGTTCGCCCAGCCGATCAGCCGCGCGGCCTCCATGATCGCGCTGACGCCCTGGTTCATGATCGAGGAGTGGACCTCGAACCCCCGCACATGGACGTGAAAGCCCCCACCGCCCTTGTGCCCGGTCACGACCTTCATCCGCGAGGGTTCGCCGACGATCACGGCGGCGGCGCGGGGCAGTCGCGCGGCCATCTCCTCGACCATGCCGATGCAACCCGTGCAGCCGACTTCCTCGTCATAGGACAGCGCGATCTGCAGCGGGCGCCGGACCCCGGATCCCTGCGCCAGGGGAACCGCCGCCAGGGCCAGCGCGACGAATCCCTTCATGTCGCAGGTGCCGCGCCCGTAAAGCCGCCCGTCGCGTTCCGTCACCGTCCAGGGATCGGAGGACCAGTCCTGCCCGTCGACGGGCACCACATCGGTATGCCCCGACAGGACGACCCCGCCCGCGACATCCGGCCCGACCGAGGCGTAGAGGCAGGCCTTCGTGCGGTCGGCGTTCCAGACCCGGTGCGATGCCACGCCCAGATCCGCCAGATAGTCCTCGACCCAGTCGATCAGCGGCAGATTCGTGTCGCGGCTGACGGTCGGAAAGGACACCAGCCGGTCAAGGATGCGCCGCGCCGCCTGTTCGAGTTCCGCCGCCATTGCAAGCCTTCCGCCCCTGCCCGTCCGGCGCCACACTGGCGCGGGTGACGAGCCTGGTCAAGATGCCGGTTGGACGCTGCAGAATGCCGCGCGTGACCCTACGGAATGTAGCCCACTTTGTGAGTTGCCGGGCGATGGAAAATCGCTAACACTCGAAAGCCTAAGCCCCTGCGCAGATCTGGGGCAAAAATGAAAAAGAAACCGACTGGGGAGTTTCCATGCCCGATGGGGCTGAGCCCGTCCTTGACGTCAAGGGCCTCAAGACCGTTTTCAGGACACGCGGCGGCGAGGTGCACGCCGTCAATTCCGTAAGCTTCGACTTGCGCCCCGGTGAACTTCTGGGCGTCGTCGGGGAAAGCGGGTCGGGCAAATCGGTGACGATGATGTCGCTGATCGGCCTTCTGCCCTCGCCGCCCGCGGATGTCCGCGGGGGAACCGTCATGTTCGACGGCACGGACCTTTTGCATTGTTCGGAAGAACACCTGCGATCGGTGCGCGGCGCGCGCATCGGGTTCATCTTCCAGGACCCGATGACATCGCTCAATCCGGTCTTCACCATCGGTTTTCAGCTGATGGAACCCTTGCGCAAGCACATGGGCCTCGACAAGCGGGCGGCGCGGGCGCGCGCGGCCGAACTTCTGGATCTTGTCGGCATTCCCGATCCGGCGCGCCGGCTTGACGATTATCCCCACCAGTTCTCCGGCGGGATGCGCCAGCGGGTGATGATCGCCATCGCGCTGGCCTGCGACCCCAAGGTGCTGATCGCCGACGAACCGACCACCGCGCTTGACGTCACGATCCAGGCGCAGATCCTCGAACTGGTCCGCGAACTGCGCCAGAAGCTGGGCATGGCGATCGTCTGGATCACCCACGACCTTGGTGTGATCGCCGGGATCGCCGACCGGGTCATGGTGATGTACGGCGGCCAGGTCGTCGAACAGGCGCCGGTGGGCGAACTCTTCGCCAACCCGCGCCATCCCTATACGCGCGCGCTCCTCAAGACCGTGCCATCGGTGCGCGGCGAACGCACCGCAAAGCTCAATGTGATCGAGGGACAGCCCCCGATCCTGAAGGCGGAACCCTCGGCCTGCGCCTTCCGCGGGCGCTGCCTGCACGCGATGGCGCGCTGCGACCGCGAGAACCCGCTGCGTCGGATGGTCGGACCGGGCCACGACATCGCCTGCTTCTGGGATCCCGGCCAGGAGGAGTGGCAAGATGCTTGACCGGGACGCGCCCGCCACCCCCCGCAAGCTGGTCGAGGTCAAGGGGCTGAAGATGTATTTCCCCATCACCGCCGGCGTCCTGCGGCGCAAGGTAGGGGACGTCAAGGCGCTCGACGGGATCAGCTTTGATATCTTCGAGGGCGAGACGCTGGGCCTTGTCGGGGAATCGGGCTGCGGCAAGTCCACCTGCGGGCGCGTCATCCTGCGCCTTTATGCGCCGACCGCCGGGTCTATCCGCATCGACGGTACCGAAATCGCCGAGGCCGACAACCAGACGCTCCGCCCGCTGCGCCCCTCCATGCAGATGGTGTTCCAGGATCCGCAGGCCAGCCTCAATCCGCGCATGACCGTCGCCGCGATCATCGGCGAGCCGCTTGACGAACACACGCAGCTTTCGAAGACGGAAAAGCTTGACCGCATCTACGAACTGATGGACGCCGTCGGCCTGAACCGCAACTTCGCCAACCGCTATCCGCACGAATTCTCGGGCGGCCAGCGCCAGCGGATCGGGATCGCGCGGGCCCTTGCGCTGAACCCCAAGTTCATCGTCTGCGACGAACCGATCGCGGCTCTGGACGTGTCGATCCAGGCGCAGGTGGTCAACCTGCTTGAGGATCTTCAGGACAGGCTTGGCCTGACCTACCTTTTCATCAGCCATGACCTGTCGATGGTGCGCCACATCGCCGACCGGGTGGCGGTCATGTATCTGGGCCGGATCGCCGAACTGGCGCCGCGCGATGCGCTTTATGATCGCCCGCTGCACCCCTATACGCAGGCGCTCCTGTCGGCGGTTCCCGAACCCGACCCGGGAATCGAGACCGACCGCAAGCGGATCATCCTGACCGGCGACGTGCCGTCGCCCGCCAATCCGCCGAAGGGCTGCAACTTCTGCACCCGCTGCCCGCGCGTCATGGACGTCTGCCGCGACATCAAGCCCGACCTGGCCGAGATCGAGCCGGGGCGCTTCGTCGCCTGCCATCTTTACGAGACAACAGCCGCCGCAGCCGGATCAACCGGCGCGTCCGAGGATTACGAGCGTAACCAACAAGGAGTATCGCTATGAAACTGAGAACCGCCCTGATGGGCGCGGTGGCCTCGCTGGCCTTCGCACCCGCGGCTTTCGCCGAGCGCGGCGCCGACGGGCATGTCAGCGTCCTGTACTGGCAGGCGCCCTCGATCCTGAACCCCTATCTGTCGTCCGGCACCAAGGACGTGGAGACCGCCTCGCTCATCCTCGAGGGGCTCGCGGGCTTCAACGAGAAGGGCGAGGTCATCGCACGCCTGGCCGAAGACGTCCCGACCGTCGAGAATGGCGGCATCACCGCCGACCTGACCCAGATCACCTGGAAGCTGAAGCCCGGCCTTCTGTGGTCCGACGGGTCGCCCGTGACCTCGGCCGACGCCAAGTTCACCTATGAATACTGCACCCACCCCGAGGGCGGCTGCGCGCAGGCCGCGCGTTACGAGGGCATTTCCTCGATCGAGACGCCCGATGACCTGACCATCGTCATCAACTTCGCGGCGCCCAAGCCCAACCCCTATACCGCCTTCGTCGGCGGCACCTCGCCCATCCTGCAGGCGGCGCAATTCGCCAACTGCCTGGGCGCTGCGGCCTCCAGCTGTTCGGACCAGAACTTCATGCCGATCGGCACCGGCCCCTTCATGGTCACCGACTTCAAGGTGAACGACGTGGTCGAACTGGTCGCCAACCCCAACTACCGCGACCCGGCCAAGCCGGCTTTCGCCACCATGACGATCAAGGGCGGCGGCGATGCGGGCGCGGCGGCGCGCGCGGTTCTGGAAACCGGCGAATTCGACTATGCCTGGAACACCCAGATCAACCCCGAACAGCAGGCGCAGATGTCGGCGGCCGGCAAGGGCGTTCTTCTGAACGGCTTCGGCACGCTGGTTGAACGGATCGAGATGAACATGACCGACCCGTCGCCCGACCTGGCCGAGGGCGAGCGTTCGACCACCAAGCATCCGCACCCGTTCCTCAGCGACATCCGCGTCCGCAAGGCGCTGTCGATGGCGATCGACCGTCAGATCCTCGTCGATATCGGCTATGGCTCTGCCGGCCGTCCGACCTGCAACCTGGTGCCGGCACCGGAAATGTTCGCGTCCGACAACACCGACTGTCTGACCCAGGACATCGAGGGCGCGAAGGCGCTGCTTGAGGAAGCCGGCTGGACCGACACCGACGGCGACGGCGTCCGCGACAAGGACGGCATGAAGCTGCGCGTGCTTTACCAGACCTCGACCAACCCGGTCCGTCAGGACTTCCAGGCGGTCATCAAGGACTGGTGGGCGGAAATCGGCGTTGAAACCGAGCTGAAGAACATCGACGCCTCGGTCTACTTCGGCGGCGACGCGGGTTCGCCCGACACGTTCCAGAAGTTCTATGCAGACGTCGAGATGTACGCCAACAACTTCGACGGGACCGACCCCGAGCCCTATCTGGCGCAATATCTCTGCAACAAGATCCCGGGCCCGGACAACCAGTGGCAGGGCGAGAACATCAACCGCTTCTGCGACCCGGCCTATGATGCGCTTGTCGACGAACTGTCGAAGACCGCAGACATGGCCAAGCGCGGCGAGATCGCGAAGAAGCTGAACGACATGCTGACCAAGGACAGCTACGTCGTCGTCGCCCTGGTTGACCGCGGCCGCCTTTCGGCAGCCTCGAACACGCTTGGCGGCGTGGTGCTGAACACCTGGGACACCGAACTTTGGAACGCCCAGGACTGGTTCCGCCTGAAGTAAGCGCGCAAAACCGCGGGGCGGGCCCACGGCCTGTCCCGCACGCGGGGGCCGCGAGGGCCCCCGCCCCATCCGAAACAGACTGCTGACCCGAGGCGTCCGCCCATGCTCAACTACACGCTGAGACGGCTACTTCTGGCCATCCCGACGCTTCTCTTGATCAGTCTGGTGATCTTCTTTCTGGTCGATCTTGCCCCCGGCAGCCCGGCGTCCGAGATCCCGCTGACCGTGCCGGCCGAAGTGCGCATGAAGATCCTTGAGGCACTTGGCGTGAACGAGCCTGTCCATGTGCGCTATCTTCTGTGGCTGAAACAGTTCTTCTGGGTCGAACCGCTGAACGGGTTCGACGCGATCTTCGGCACCCACTATGCCGACGGCATGCAGCGCATCATCAGCTATCAAAGCCGCGCGCCCGTCTTCGGCATCATCGGCGACCGCATCCCGCAGACGCTGATCGTGATCGGCAGCGCCTATTTCCTTGGCGTCGTGATCGCCTTGCCGATCGGCATCTATTCGGCCTATCGCCAGTATTCGATCTTCGACCAGCTCGGCACGATGTTCGCGATGATCGGCTTTTCCGTGCCCACCTTCTTTACCGGGACGCTTTTCATCATCATCTTCGCCGTCGGCCTCGGCTGGTTTCCGACCAAGTACGACACGACGCTTGATGTGACCGACTGGGAAAGCTTTCTCAAGCAACTCAGGCAGATGGCAATGCCCGTGATGGTCCTGGGCCTGGCCAACGCCGCCTCGATCAGCCGCTACATGCGGTCCTCGATGCTGGAAAACATGGGGCAGGACTATGTGCGCACCGCCCGCGCGAAGGGGATGAGCGAACGGACCGTGGTTCTGAAACACGTCCTGCGCAATTCGCTGATCCCGGTCGTGACCGTCATCGCGCTCGGCATCCCCTCGATCTTCGGCGGCGCGATCATCACCGAAAACCTCTTCGGCGTGAACGGCATCGGGTCGGCGCTGATCCAGGCGATCCACGGCAACGACCTGCCGATGGTGCAGACGCTGGCCTTCATCTTCGCGATCCTGATCGTGACCTTCAACCTCGTCGCCGACCTTCTTTACGGCATGCTGGACCCGAGGATCCGCTATGACTGACACCAACGCCGCCATTGCCCCGCCAGAGACATTCCGCGCGGCGGTCTGGGCGCAGTTCCGCAAGCACAAGGGCGCGATGTTCGGCCTTGTCGTCCTGACGCTGCTTGTGGTCTTCGTGGTGATCGGACCCATGCTTTGGGTGCCCGAGAAGCTGAAGGTGGTCGAGGCGCTGAAGTCCAAGAACCTTGGTCCCAGCCTGAAGTTTCCGATGGGGACCGACCAGTTGGGCCGTGACCAGCTGGCGCGGATGATGGCCGCCGGCAAGGTCAGCCTTGCGGTCGGCTTCGTCGCGATGATGATCGCGATCTTCCTTGGCACCTTCGTCGGCGTGCTGGCAGGCTATTTCAAGCGTCTCGATGGCATCCTGATGCGGCTGACGGACATGTTCCTGGCACTGCCGCTGATCCCGCTCCTGCTGGTCATGGTGATGCTCTTCCGCGACAAGATCGCCCGCGTCCTCGGGCCCGAAATGGGCGCCTTCATCCTGATCGTCTTCGCCATCGGGGTGACAAGCTGGATGCATGCCGCGCGCATCGTGCGGGGCGAGGTTCTGGCGCTGAAGGAGCGCGAATATGTGCTGGCCTCCCGCTCGATCGGCGCCTCGCCGCGGCGGGTGATCCTGCGCCACATCCTGCCCAACGTCGTCTCGCCGGTGATGGTGGCCGCGACGCTCGGCGTGGCCGAGGCGATCATCACGGAATCCGTGCTCAGCTTCCTGGGCCTCGGCTTCCCGCCCGATTTCCCGACCTGGGGCCGCCTTTTGTACGAGGGGCTGGAATACATGCAGCTCTATCCCGAACGGGTAATCTTCCCCGGGCTCGCCATCTCGCTCACGGTGCTGAGCGTGAACTACATCGGCGACGGGTTGCGCGACGCGCTCGATCCGCGCATTCGCGGCCGCTAGGGCGAAATAAGGATGACATCTTGCGACGGCGCGGGCATGGGCCCGCGCCGTTTCCCTTTGCCGGGCCGAAGCGGAACGCGGTGCCCGGACCGGGCGCCCGAACCGGAACAACGTTCCGGAAGCGCCCCGATGCGGGGCCTTTCGCGGCCTTGACCGCCCTTTCCAGAACGATACCTGAGAACAAATTCCCATATGCGGAGATGTTCAGATGTTCGAGTCGCTGGGGTTCGAGAACTGGGGGCCGCGCGAAGTCTCGGTGGTCTTCGGGCTGATCGTCGGCCTTGCCTTCGGCGCGCTGGCCGAGGCGACGCGCTTTTGCCTGCGCCGCGGGCTGGTCGGTCCGCGCGCCGAACGGCGTCCGGCGCTGGGGCTTTGGCTGATGGCGCTGGCCGTCGCCGTGGCCGGAACCCAGGGCGCCGTCGCGCTTGGATGGATCGGCTTCGCCGATCACCGCTTCCTTGCGCCGGATCTCCCGGTCGTGGCGATCCTTGCGGGCGGGCTGATGTTCGGGGCCGGCATGGTTCTGACGCGCGGCTGCGCCTCGCGGCTGACGGTGCTTGCGGGCACCGGCAACCTGCGTGCGGTCACCGTCCTTCTGGTCTTCGCCATCGCCGCCCATGCCGCGATGAAAGGCGTCCTTTCCCCCCTGCGCGAGGCGGTGTCCGGTGTCACGCTCGGGCTTGGCGATCTTGCCGCGCTGGGCGGGCTGCCCGGTGGCGCGGCGGCCTGGTCGGCGCTTCTGGTCGCGGGCGCCGGGGCCTATGCCCTGCGGTCGGGCAACCGGCCCGCGGTGCTTGCGGGCGGCGCGCTGATCGGGGCGCTGGTACCGCTGGCCTGGGTCGGCACCGGCCTTGTGCTGCTGGACGAGTTCGACCCCATCGCCTTCGAGGGGCTGTCCTTCACCCAGCCGGCGGCGGACACGCTTTTCTGGACCGTCGCGTCGAGCTCGATCCCGGCGGGCTTCGGCACCGGGCTGATCGGCGGGGTTCTGGCGGGCGCCGCCGCGCTGTCGCTGATCGCCGGCCGCTTCCGCTGGCAAAGCTTCGCCACCCCGCGCGAAACCGGCCGCTACCTTGCGGGCGGCGCGCTGATGGGCGTGGGCGGGGTCCTGGCGGGCGGCTGCACCGTGGGTGCGGGTCTTGCGGGGGTTCCGACCCTGTCGGTCGCCGCGATCCTGGCGCTTTCGTCCATCGCCGCAGGTGCCGTCGCGACGCACCGCGCGCTGGAGCGCCGTGCAACCTACGGCTACCGCGCCGACCCGGTTCTGACCCCGGCCGAATAGGACCCGGGCGGGCGGGCCTAGTGCATCGCCCGCCGGATCCGGCGGATCATCAGCCATACCAGAAGGATGACGGCCGGTGTCAGCACCGCCGTCATCATCCCCTTGGACAGACCCAGCGGTTCGGCGACCGGATAGGCCGCATAGGCGGCAAGGTTGACCGCATAGTAGCTGATCGCGACGACCGAAAGCCCCTCGACCGTGTGCTGGAGCCTGAGCGCAAGATCGGCGCGCCGGTCCATGCTTTCCAGAAGTTTCTGGTTCTGCGCCGAGCGTTCGACATCGACGCGGGTCTGCAACAACTCGCCCGCGCGTTCGGCACGTTCGGCCATCTCGGACAGGCGTCGTTCGGCGGACTTGACGGTGCGCATGGCCGGATCGTAGCGGCGCATCATGAATTCGGCAAAGGTCTGGCGCCCGTTGAATCGGGTCTCGCGCAGGATCTGTACCCGCTGGTTCACCAGTGCCTCGTAGGCCCCCGTAGCGCCGAAACGGAAGGAATGGCGCACCGCCAGGCTTTCAAGCCCCGCGGCGATCTCCAGAAGCTCGTGCAGCGTTTCCTCGGCGGGCTGGCTCTTGTCGGCCATGGCCGACACCATCTGCGAAAGCTTCGGGTCCAGCGCGTTCAGGTGGCTGTTCAACTCGCGCGACCGCCCGAGCCCCAGCATCGACATGGCGCGATAGGTTTCCACCTCGCACAGGCGCTGGACGATGCGGCCGACGCGGCGGGCGCCGGTGCCGGGCCGGACGAAGACGGCAAAGCGCATGTGGCCGGCCGGATCGATCTGGAAATCGCCCGCGATGATCGCGGCCTCGTCCAGAACCCAGGAACAGGCGACGCTTTCGGGAACGAACCAGTCCTCGATCCGCGCCCTGACCTCTTCGGCGTCCTCTGGCAGGTCCTCGACCCGGACAAGGACAGAGGCGATGCGCCGCCCCGGGGCCTGCGCCAGCCAGTCGAGCGGAAAGACCTCCGCCCCGTGGGGGTCGAAGGGACGCGCCGAAAGCCCGCGCGAGAACGCCGAATAGGTCACGAACTCCGTATGGCTTTCCCATTTCAGGTCGTGCTTGCCGATACGCGCGGCGTGATGGGTCGCGCCGGGTTGCGGATGGGCGGCGCCGTGCCGGTCCAGAAGCGCCAGAAGATGCGCCCGGTCGCGGCCCCGGTCGCGGTTATGGGCGTCGAGGGGTTCCTTTACCGCGACATAGACCGCCTGGCACGGCACCTCCAGCGAGGGAAAGGGCCGGGCGTGCAGTTCGTTCACAAGCGGATAGCGCAGCGGATGGTCTTCGATCATGGTCGTTTCCCGATACTTGGGTCACCAGATAGCCTGTCCGCCGGGCCGTTTCAGCCCCGCGATCGCGCGGGCGGCGCACACCGAAGTATACTTGCATTTGTGCAACGCGTAAGGCCGGGGAAAGCATCAGGCACGGGCGGGCGCCAGTGCCAGCGCCCCGAGCGCCGCTCCGCCCGCGACGGCGAAGGCCAGCCCCGGACCGCCCACGACCCAGAGCGCACCCGCCAGCGCGTTCGCGCCAAGCGTCGCGAGGCCAAGCGCCAGGTTGAAGATGCCAAAGGCGGTGCCACGCCCGCCCTCCGGCGCGGTCCTGGCGACGGCGGCGGACAGAAGCCCCTGGCTCAGCCCCATGTGCAACCCCCAAAGCGCGATCCCGGCGAAGGCCGCGGGCACCCCCGCCGGCAGCGCAAGGATCCCGTGCGCCGCCGCCAGCACCAGGATCGAAAGCCGGAAAAGCCCGGCGCGCCCGATCCGGTCCGAAAGCGCGCCCACAGGCCAGGCGACAGCCGCGTAGACCATGTTCAGGACGACGAAGACGGCGGGCGCCCAGGCAGCGCCAAGCCCCGCCTCCACCGCCCTGAGGATCAGGAACGCCTCCGATATCCGGGCGACGGCCAGGATCGCGCCAAAGCCCGTCACCTGCCAGAAGGCGGGCCCCAGCGCCGCGATCACCGCCCGGTCGAAAACGGCGCGGCGCGGTGAAGGGACGGGCGCAGGGCCATTCCCGAGATCGGGCGGCGGGCCGGCAGCGGACCGGGCCGGTTCCACGACCCCCCGCCACAGGACCGCCAGCGCGATCAGCGCGGGCAGCGCGGCGACGGCGAAGACCAGCCGGATGTTTCCGCCCGAACCCCACATCAGCGCGATCGCCAGAAGCGGGCCGACAAAGGCCCCCACCGTATCCAGCGACTGCCGCAGCCCATAGGCCGCGCCGCGTCCGGCCTCCGGCACGAGGTCGGCGATCAGCGCGTCGCGCGGCGCGCCGCGAATGCCCTTGCCGACACGGTCGGCGACACGCGCCGACAGGACCATGCCGGCGCTGCCCGCCAGCGCGAAAAGGGGCTTGGTCGCCGCCGCCAGCCCGTAGCCCAGCAGCAACAGGGGCTTGCGACGTCCGATCCGGTCCGACCACGCGCCGGAAAAGACCTTGACGATCTGCGCCGTCGCCTCGCCCAGGCCCTCGATCAGGCCGACGGCCAGCGCGGTCGCCCCGAGCGTGCCGGTCAGGAAAAGCGGCAGCAGCGCGTGGATCATCTCGGACGAGACATCCATGAAGAGGCTGACAAGTCCCAGCGCGACGACGCCCTTCGGGATGCTCCGCACGGGGCCCCTCCCTTGTCGGGACCCCCGGCGCGGGGCCGGGGGTCTGGGGTTCACTCGATCATCGGGATGAGCTGGTCGATGGACTTCTTGGCGTCACCGTAGAACATCCGCGTGTTTTCCTTGTAGAAAAGCGGGTTCTCGATCCCCGAATAGCCGGTGCCCTGGCCGCGCTTCGAGACGAAGACCTGTTTCGCCTTCCAGCATTCCAGAACCGGCATCCCGGCGATGGGGCTGCCCGGGTCTTCCTGCGCGGCCGGGTTCACGATGTCGTTGGAGCCGATGACGATGGCCACGTCGGT